>OLJQ01000124.1_pt1 | contig 7258 bp, 8 predicted proteins | sample 1603621 | NCBI WGS metagenome assembly OLJQ01 (sample SAMN04436612, study PRJEB24849) | human gut metagenome | biome: human gut; feature: NICU; material: stool | host: Homo sapiens | place: USA: Saint Louis, MO | collected 2009-12-03 | reverse complement strand
GGATAGATCAAGTAGCGTTAGGCGCCAAAGACCGCGAAAATCGCCGAGGCCGAACCAACGAGGACGGCCGCGATAATCGCGATGATGAGGCCCTTCGCGGCCTGAATCTCGCGCCCCGAGAGGGCGCTGAACGCGAGCCAGCCCGCGCACACAATGAACGCGACGAGGCAGATCGCTGCCACGGACCACGCGATCCAGCCAACGATGGTGGTCAGGCCCTCCGAGCCGGGAGGAGCAGTCGGGTTCACGTCGATGTCGGCAAGGATCAGTTCGGTTGTCAGCGCCTGGATCATGATGAGGTTCCTTTCGTCTGGAGGCGATTAGCGTGCCGGCGAATGCTGTTGAGCAGTCGCCGTGTGCCCAGCGAGGTCGAGAGCTCCTGTGTCTCAACTCGATAGGACTCGACCCATGGCATATGCCAACTGTGTGGAGCCATGCCCATGAGAGTCTTCATGCGCTTCACTTGGTCCTTCGTGGGCCGTGGAGCGTCATCTACGATGCAGATCCCCAGCAGGGGGAATGCATCGGCGTAGGCGCCGTGATGCCACGCGGTGAGCGTTTCGTGAAGAGCATCAAGGCCGCGCCCGTGAGTACGTGCAACCAGCAAAGTTGCACCCGTGGCGGCCGGCGCCCACGGGTTCGTTTGTGGCCAGCTGCCGTGCGCATCGGATCCATCATCGCCAAGGAGGGTGCACAACGTTGTGGCACCCGCTCCCCCGTGCACGCCTGCGACGTGAATAAGCGCCTCGCCCGTTGCCGCGCGCTTAGGGATGGTTTCTGTCGCTTCATGCTCAACGTTCTGCGCCAAGGGGCGGGTAGGGCCGTGAGCGATGCTCACGCCCTCTTCTGAGTGTTCGTCCGTCTCGTTCGCGCTCAACGCCGCCTCAGACGGAACGGAGCGATTGATGAACGGATTTGTCGAGGACATCTCAGCTACCCCTCACCTCGTGTGGCAGAGTGTCACCTAGGCTTACGTGACAGACGATACACACAGAGGAACGCGTACACAAGTATTTGTGGACAGAGATATTCAAACGTTTGTTTAACTTTACTTACGTTTGTTACTCTGTCCATGACAGTTGCTAGCGGGTTCCTCGCTAGGGAGTTCGATACTATGGGCGACATGGCAAGTTCTCATGACCCGTTCGCGCCGCTTCCGAGCATCCTTACTGTTGAGGAGACCGCGGAACTACTGCGCGTGACCGACCAACACCTTCGCAAGCTCATTAAGGAAGGGAAGATTCCGGCCGTTCGAGTCGGGCGATCTTTGCGGATCTATCGCAATGAGTTAAGAGACGTTCTGGAGGGCACGCGCGTCACAGGAGATGACGCCGATGAGTCACACACCGAGCCCTGAACCGTTCGACCCCGCCACGGTTCCGCCGTACCCAGTTCTCACTCTCACCGGCGCGGACGACCCTGAAAACGTCACTCTCGACGGCCAAACTTTTACGGGCGAAGATGCCTATGACCAGGCGCTTGGAAAATGCGTGGAGCGCGCCAGCGAACTTGGCGGAGCTGTACGCGTGCGCGGCGTGGACAAAGACGGCAAAGAGTGGCCGCTCGTAGTCACATCCGATGGCGAGATGCACGACCTTGCCACCCCTGCGCCGAAAGGGAAAAAGCGCAAAGGCGCAAAAGATGCGACAGATGCACCACAGACGGACCGTCGCACGTTTCTCGCGGCCGCGATCGTGGGCGCTGGAGGGCTAGCCCTCCTTGGTGGCGGTCTTGCGGGAGGGTATGCGCTCTACCGCGCTAACCAGCCCCCCGAGCCGCCCGCACCACCGAAATACCCCGGCAAAGGCGCCCTTCTTCCCGTGCTCCCACCTGTCGGCGTAAGCGATAGCGCCCAGTGGGCCGTGAAAATCGACAAGACTTTCACCCCTCGACTTCTTCCCGACTCCCGGGTGGCCTTCATGACGCCAGAAAAAGCCCTGATTGTGGTGGATGCCGGCACCGGCCAAGTGCAATGGACGGCAAGCGGAATCACGCGCCTGGACGATAAAGGCACCCTGTTTCCGCTCAAGATCAACACCGTGCCCATGCTCGGTCTTGCCGCAGGGCGAGGCCTCACCGTGTGGCGCATGGATACCGATGCGGTCAGTAGCTCCCAGCAGCTCGAAGTTGCCTATGGCACCGCTACCGTCCTCGCCCACTGTGAGGCCCCGCTGTGGGCCCTTGGCACCCAGAGCGCGCAATACCTCACCGGCGACAAACTCGCCACCGTCGATATTCCTGTGCCTGCCCGCGCAGCCGGCGTCCTTGACGGCAACGCCGTCGCCGTCGATGCAGGTCAGTGGCTCAGTATCAGCCCCGACAACACCCCCACCACGCATACCCTCGAGAACACGCCAGGGGGCACCCTCGTGGATGCCTACCTCATCGACACCATCTTGCTTAGCGCGTGGGAAACCGACGACAGCTACACCGTGGTCGCCCACCGCCTCCCCGGCGGATACTTGATCGCTAGCGAAACCCTCAAGGGACGCGTGCCCAACAGCACCGACCCGCTCGTCTCCCCCTCGCGCTCAATGGCGGTATGGGCCGGCGTGCTCCTCCGCGAGGACTCCCTCACCCCACTAGTTAACTTGCAAACTGGCAAGCCAGGTCATGCAGCGTTCAAGCCGGAAGTGATTAGCGACCACACCCTGTACGGCTCACTCGACTCGACTCCCACGCGCGTGAACCTCAGCAGCCTTGCCGTATCCCCAGAAGCCGAAGACGTAGCGTTGCCGCTGTTCATGAACAAAGACGAGACCTTGGCCTACATCGTCGCGGACAAGCTCGAGGACACAATCCTTCACGCCTTACCCGCACGCCACGTGCCGGCAGCCTCCGATGGCGGCGGCGAAGCATCCGAGGCAGGAGGTGCACGATGAAAAAACCTGCCACAACTCTCATAGCCACACTTATCGCCCTTGGGGCGCTCAGTGCGTGCGGCACTAAGGAACCGACCCCGCAAGCGAGCGTGGAGAGCGCAGAGACCCCCGAGGCGAGCGCGAGCAGCCCCGCACCCGCGAAGGCGAGCGATTCGGCGAGCTCACCGCAGGAGATGGACGATACCGAACCTGACCCGGGACTCATCCACGCAAGCAAGGACGAAATCGCCGCCGCGCAAAAAGGCGTCGAGGCCACGATGGCGGTGTGGGTGAAAGGCCAAAGTCTGCCGCAGCAACAGTGGGAAGAGCAGCTTCGCGCGACCCTCGCCCCCGAATCCGTGGACCTATCCCTGTCGATGTGGGGCTACAAGGTCCCCGACACGAAGGTTCTCGAGATTACCGCTGTGCGCGCGGATCCCGATAGCGCCACCTTCGAGGTGAAAACTGACGCGAGCACCTACCACGTCACGTCCCTTCGCCAAAGCGATGGCACGTGGCTCGTGAGCGATCTTCGACCAGCGAGCTAACCGCACGATAGAAAGCAGGAGGATGCACTGTGGACGACAGCAGCAGCAAGAGCGGTCTTATCGCCGTAGTCGCGTTCATTCTCGCCTTCGTCATCGGTATCCCCGTTGGCCTCGTCCTTCTTATTAGTGGGGGTGGAGCAGCCGAACAGCAGCAACAACAAGCCGCCTGCGGAGCGGGCCCTGGCGGCGCGGCCCTCGTTGTCAATGTCGATGAAGGATCCTTGCCCAACGTGGACGGGTTCAGCAAAAACCAAGTGTCCGTTGCCGCGGTCATCATGACCGGGGCCGAAGAGCTCAAGATGGGCTCCCAAGGTCAACTCGTTGCCTTGATTACCGCCATGCAGGAATCCGACCTTGGAGACGACCCGACCCACACCCAGCCCGACGAAAACCAAGACGCGGGAGTGTTCCAGCAGCGCGTCATTCCCGGCTGGTACGGCACACTCGAGGAAGTAAACGACCCCAGCTACGGTGCGCGTATCTTTTTTGAAGGCAAAACCGTCAGCCTCGATGATCCAAAAGCCGCAGGCCCCGTCGGCTACCACATTCCCGGCCTCAAAAACATCAGTGGTTGGGAGAGCATGAAACCGGGAGCAGCCGCTCAGGAAGTCCAACGCTCAGCCTTCCCAGATGCTTACGACAAGCACGTCGGGCGCGCTCAAAAGCTTATGGAAGCCCTGTCTGGAACGAAAGTTTCCGTCGCCACCTCAAGCGGTGCAGGTGCTTCCAATGGCGGCGGTGCAGCCGGCTGTATGCCGGGCGAGTACAAGCAGGCCACCGACTTCGACTCCCTACCGCAGTTCCCCATGCCCGAAGGGTGCACGGACCAGAAAGTTCTTTACAGCGAACCCGGCCCCGGCACAATGAACGGCAATATCCCCGACTCAGCCCTGTGCAAATTCCCGGGCAATGCCGGCGGAGACGGACGAGGCCAGGCCCGCGCCGTCGCCGGATTCGTGGCGATGAACGAAGCGTTCCGCAACGAGTTCGGACACGACATCACGATCACCTCGACCTACCGCACCTACCAAGACCAAGTACAAACCAAGAAAAAACGCGGGAATATGGCGGCAACACCGGGCTACTCCAACCACGGCTTCGGCCTCGCCGTAGACAATGGAGGCACCACAGAAGAACGACGCTGGATCCAACAAAACGGACCCGGATACGGGTGGTGGCACCCGCTATGGGCCCGGCCAGACGGCAGCAAACCCGAATCATGGCACTACGAATACGGCACGTGGCTCGTCGAAAAACGCTACGCCAACATCAACCCCGATCAGATTGCCTACTAGGAGGACACCATGGCAACACTCACCCTCACGGTCACCAGTCCCACCACCGGCGTACTCAACGACGGCGTACGCGAGCACACGATCACCGGAAGCAACCCGGAAGACGTACGCAACCAGGTCACAAAGTTCGCCGCCGACCACGCGCAATACATCGGCGAAGAAACCTACCTCACCGTCTACGAAAACGGACAAACCTTCCACGTCGGTATCGGACCCGACGGCAAGCGCAACCTCTCCCCCACTCCCCCACAAAACACGGCACCAAGCCCCGCAGAAACCACACCGCCAGCCGCACCACCGGCTGAACCCACTCCACCAGTAGCAAGCGCCCCCAGCGCGCCAGAACCCGCCGTGAGCGCCCCGCTAGAGCCTCAACCCCAGACGGTAGAACCAACACCCCCACCCGCGCCTGTAGCGCAGCAGCAGCAGGCTCCAGCGAACCCGTTTTCTCAGACCGCGCCCTCCCCCGCCCCGACAAACACGAACAGCACAGAGACCGGGGCGTGGACACCGCAGCCGATCTACCACTTCAACGAGAACGACCCCGCCTGGCAGGAAGAAAAATCCGCCCCCGCGACTCAAGGCGCACGAGGCAGCATGAACAACGTGTTTCGCTCCAAGCTCCGCCCCGCCCAGCGCGAACTCGACGAGCGTAAGCAAGCCTTCATTGAACGCGAAACACTCAAAGCACAAGAGCGCGCCCGCGAAGCTCAGGCCGAAGCCGAGCGCAGCAAACGCCAAGCCGAGCGGAAACGCGCAGCCGAACAAAAAGCCAGCGCCGCGCGCTCAGTTATCCAAACCGCCTTCCAAAGCACCCGCACGATCCTTATCGCCAACCCCAAAGGCGGCGCCCGCAAAACCACCACGACCTACCTTCTCGCCGCCACGATGGGTATCATCCGCGGTGGATCCGTTATTGCGTGGGACGCCAACGAAACCATGGGCACCCTCGGCGAGCGAGCCCTGCAAGACCTCCACACCCGCACCGTCGTGGACCTGCTCGAGGAAGCCGCCCCAAGCTTCAACAGCGTCGAATCCAGCCGCGTCGGCACCCTCGATGCGTTCGTACGCCCACAAGGCGACTCCCACTTCGACGTCCTCGCCAGCGACGAAGACCCCACCCGCCAGGACATCGTGGACGCCACAGGCTTCGAGACCGTCCACGAAATCCTTTCGCGGTTCTACCGCATGATCCTCATCGACACTGGCAACAACATCCGCGTCTCACACTTCCGGCGAGCCCTCGACGCGGCCGACCAACTCGTGATCCCCGTCGCCGCCAGCCGCGACAGCGCAAAAGTCGCAGAACAAATGATGCGCTCCTTCGAAGCCAGTGGACACGGCGACCTCGTCAAGCGCGCCGTCGTCCTCCTGCACGACCTCGAACCCGAAAACAAAGCCGACGAAGCCTACCTCGACGTCGTACGCACCATCGCCGGACGCCTCGAACCACAAGTAGCAGCCGTCATCCCCGTCCCCTTCGACTCCACCCTCAAAGGAGGCGACGAAATCGACTACGCCGCCCTCAACGAAAAAACCCGCACCGCCTACCAAGAAGCCGCAGCCGCAGTCGCCACAACAATGCGCGACACGATGAAAAACTCGTGAAAATGAACCATGACTCTAAGTTAGTCCTGTTAGGCTTACCGCATGGCACGAAGTAAGCAACGCCGACACGGCCCACTGCCTAGTGGGAATGACGCACACGTTTCGTTCAAGATGCCCTCAAAAGACCGCGAACGACTCTATGACTACGCCGAGCTCAAGGGTATTACCGGCGCACAGCTGATTCGCGACCTACTCATCCCGCAGATTCGCAACCTCGACCTCACGAAGGCAGAGTTTGGCGAGGACCAGCTCAGCTTTGACGATCTGGAACAACGAAAGAAGACCGCTTAAACGACTGCACCCCCGCTCCCATTGGAGTGGGAGCGGGGGTGACTAAGTCTTGTGGGGGCCTAGTTGGAGCTAGGTGATCCCCAAGGCATACCCGAAAGGAGGTATAACAAAGAATGCAGTCCCCAGTGTATGGGGACCGGCAGGCTACGCGCAAGCCCGTTAACAAGCTTGGCGTGTCGCCTACGACATCACGGTCCCTCACTCATTCCACACCCCAACAAGACGCCTGGAGCCTCGCTCCCCTGCTTGCCGGTCGTCCTCGCGGGCGCGTCGCACACTACGACGGACGCCGCAAAAAGTGGCAATACCCAGCACAAAGAGAACAGCACCTCACCGCCGCTGTGCCCAAAGGGCCGGCCGCAGTGATGCTGTATGACTCGCACGGCATGTGCCAAACACTCGTCGCCGATATTGACGTCGAGGGCAGTGCCGGCGCTCGCCTCACGCACCATGTCGCCGCGTTCCTCGAGCACTGTGGCGCTAAGTGCATCATCGACCGCTCTCCCGCCGGCAAACACCACGTGTATGTGCCGCTCCTTGATCGGCTCAGTGTCCACGAAGCGACCGAACTCGTCAGCGCCCTCGCACGGCGATTCCCGGGCATTGACCCGCTCCCCCACGCCACGGGCGCAATTTCAGGCTGCATCCGTCCGCC
>OLJQ01000118.1_pt1 | contig 7593 bp, 5 predicted proteins | sample 1603621 | NCBI WGS metagenome assembly OLJQ01 (sample SAMN04436612, study PRJEB24849) | human gut metagenome | biome: human gut; feature: NICU; material: stool | host: Homo sapiens | place: USA: Saint Louis, MO | collected 2009-12-03 | reverse complement strand
ACAAGATTAAAAAGAAATTTCATGATTTAACTCATAAAGAGATAAATCTGGTTTGTGTTTATTGTTTTCTAACGTGTCAATAATATCAGCTGCAACTACTTGGTTATCTAACATACCGATACATAAACCGCCTTTGCCTTCTTTTAGAAGTTCAACAGCATATGACCCAAATTTACTTGCTAATACACGGTCACGAGCACTTGGCGAGCCCCCACGAACCACGTGTCCTAAAATTGATACACGCGTATGGAAATCACCGTATTCAGAAAGTTTATCAGCAAATTCATTTCCGCCCATTACGCCTTCTGCTAAAATGATTAAGCAATGTTTTTTCCCGCGGTCGCGGCCTTCTTGAATACGTTTGGCAACGTTTTTCATATCAAAATCATGTTCAGGAATAATGATTTCATCTGCTCCGCCTGCCACGCCTGACCACAATGCGATATCACCAGCGTTACGTCCCATTACTTCGATAACGAATGTACGAACATGAGAAGTCGCTGTATCACGAATTCGGTCAATTGATTCCAAAACAGTGTTAATCGCTGTATCAAAACCGATTGTGAAATCTGTTCCAGGAATATCATTATCAATCGTTCCAGGAATTCCAACAGCGGGGAAACCACGTTTTGTCAAAGCCATTGCGCCATGATAAGAACCGTCTCCACCAATAACAACTAAGCCTTCAATACCGAATTTTTTCAATTGTTCGATTCCTTTTAATTGCCCTTCTTCAGTAGCAAATTCAGGATAACGAGCAGAGTACAAGAATGTTCCACCACGTTGAATCTTATCGCCAACGTCAGCAACATCTAAACGACGGATGTCGCCTGCGACTAAACCGGCAAATCCATAGTTAATACCGTAAACTTCGATTCCATCAAAAATACTTTTGCGTACGACTGCACGAATTGCAGCGTTCATTCCAGGGGCATCTCCCCCGCTGGTTAAAATACCAATGCGTTTCATTCGCTATTTCACCTCATATAATATACTTTCAACTGCCATAAGAAACCTTTTCGCAAAAATTGATATACAAAAATATTACGTCATTCATTTTACCATTAAAGAACCAAAATGTCTTGAGTTAAGAAGAAAAAAATGAAAAAAGTTGAAAACAACTAGTATTTTTTACCGTAAATCATTTGAAAATGACGTTTTGCTCACCTAAAACGTAAGCTAATTGTTGCTGACTAGCGCTTGTATGAGCGACCCAATTTTCTTCATTTAATACTATTTTCTTTCCTGTTTTTTCAAAATAGACAATCACTGGAATGTGTCCAGCATGACGACTGAGTACCTCTTTCATTTTCTGAAAAACGTCCGTTTGTTCGACATCTTTTGTAATTCTGATAAAACACGTTTCGTCACTAATTGATGTTTCTACTTGTTGCGCTTTTTCTATTCGTTGAACCAATATTTGCAATTCTTGATTGTACGTACTGCGTTCCACTTTTCCTTCCACATAATAAACTTGCCCTTTCTCGACACTCTGTCTTAACTGGCGAAAAACGGTTGGGAACAACGTTAGTGAAATACTTCCTGTTGTATCATCCCCATCAACAAAGGCCATTTGTTCTCCCTTTTTGGTCCGAATCGTCCGAATGTTTTTGACATAAATCAATAATTTCGTGGGCTGATTTTCAACAAGTTCATGAACAAGTTGCGTTTGCTTGGCTAAGCGTGTTTTTTTGAACTCTTCTGTCGGATGTCCTGATAAATAGACCCCTAAATATTGTTCTTCTTGTTCTAGTCGCTCTTCTAGCGGATAATCGGCAATTTCTTCTTCCTTTGGCTTCAATGTTTCTAACAAATCCATACTACCACCGCTGAGAAGAATACTTTGGATATTACTCTCTAAACCTACCGCTAATTGACGGCGATTAGGCGCAATTTCGTCAAATGCACCGATGGCAATCAATGGTTCGATATTTTCAACTTTCAACCACTTACGGTCAATTCGCAAAAGAAACTCATCGAACGTTTTGTACGGTCCATTTTCTCGGCGTTCATTTAAAATATTTTGAATGAAGTCTCGGCGGATTCCTTTTAAAGAACTAAAACCAAATAAAATTTGCTGTTGCTGATTTAGGTAAAAGCTGTAGTGACTTTGGTTAATTGACGGCTGCAAAATCGTCTGCTTGTTTTTTCTAGCTTCGCCAATATATTCTTTAATTTTTGTTGGATTATGACGAACAGAATGCAACAATGCGACATAAAAAGCACTCGGATAATGAACCTTCAAGTAAGCCATTTGAAAACCAATAAAGGAATAGGCAAATGCATGCGAGCGGTTAAAGCCATAATTAGCAAAGCGCTCTATATAATCGTACACTTGGTTAGCTGTCTCTTGAGGATAGCCTTGTTGTAGCGCACCATTAACAAAATGATTTCGTTCTTCATCTAGCACATCTTTTTTCTTTTTACTAATGGCCCGACGTAAAATGTCAGCTTGCCCTAAAGAGAAGCCTGCCATTTTCGCAGCAACTTGCATAATCTGCTCTTGGTAAACAATAATTCCGTACGTATTTTCCAAAATGGGGGCGAGACTAGGCTCTGGATAACTAATTTGTTCCAAGCCTTTTTTCCGGCGGATGAAAACATCAATATTTTGCATCGGACCAGGACGATACAGGGCATTGACAGCAGCAATATCTTCAATGCTAGTTGGCCCTAATTTTCTTAATACATTCCGAATTCCAGCAGATTCAAACTGGAAAACGCCACTTGTTTCCCCTTTTCTAAATAAAGCCAGCGTTGTTTCGTCATCTAATGGAATCTGATTTAAACGAATGGTTCGATTATAGACGCGTTTAACAGCTGTGAGGGTATCATCAATGATGGATAAATTTCTTAAGCCCAAGAAATCCATTTTCAGAAGACCAATTTTTTCAACATCATTCATAGTAAATTGGGTCAATAAAATTTCATTCGATCCTGGTTGTAACGGAACCAAATTCAAAAGATTTTCATCACTAATTACCACACCTGCTGCGTGCGTAGAAACATGGCGAGGCAATCCTTCTAGCTGAACAGCTGTTTTATAGAGCAATTGATTATTTGGTGAAAAATTGACCAATTCTTGCATCCGTTTTGACTCTTGGTATGCTTCTTCTAACGTAATTTTCAGCTTGTTGGGGACAGCTGCCGACCAACGATTCGCTTCACTCTGGGACAACCCGAAAACACGTGCAACGTCCCGTAAAACCATTTTCGCAGCCATCGTACCAAACGTGGCAATTTGCGCCATATGATAATGACCATATTTTTGACTGACATAAGCTAAAACTTCCTCCCGCCGATTATCAGGAATATCTAAATCAATATCGGGCATCGTGTAGCGTTCTGGATTCAAAAAACGTTCAAAAAGCAAATCATATTTGATTGGATCTACATCTGTAATTGATAACACATAGGACACTAAAGAGCCTGCAGCTGAACCTCGGCCAGCGCCTGTAACAATTTGATTGTTATGACAGAAGTCCATCACATCCCAAACGATTAAAAAGTAATCATCAAAGCCCATATTGTGAATGATGGTTAACTCTTTTTCTAATCGTTTTTGGTAAACTTCATTTAGATGAGGCACTCTTTCTGGTAATTTTTCTAAACACAATGAGCGTAAATAAGAACCAGCCGTTTGATTATCAGGCACAGGAAAATGCGGTAATAATTTTTGATGTAAAGGAATGTCAACTCGGCAATTTTCAGCTAGCTGAATCGTATTCTGGACCACTTCTGAACCAGCTATTTGAAGCATTTGTTCCATCGTCGTCTCTGCTTCGCGCAAGTAATTCAGACCTTCTATTTCCGGTGTTTGGCTTGTAATATTCAATTGATTATTTTCTTTGATGCTCTCAAGAACAGTAACGGCAAAGCCTTCTTCCCTTGTTAAATGACGTACCTCTTGCAAAGCCACGCCAGGTAATTGTTCTCTTTGGTAAAAAGAAAAGAGCGCTGGATTGCGTTGTTGATTCATTGAAAAAGAATGTTCAACAAATAACGACTGGGGATCAAAATATGAAGCAAGTTGTTGGAAAGCGTGAACCGCTTGTTGTTCATCTTCAAAAAATGTTTGGGCGACTTCTCCTTTAGCTGACAAAGTCACGGCAAATAAATCACTTAATAAGGATTGATGTTCCGCTAAGTAAAAGGGACCCTCTGTCGTCATTTTGCTGCTAGATAGTTGCATTAATTGCTGATATCCTTTTAAATTTTTAGCAAATAAAAGCAACTCGGAATGCCCTTCTTTTTCTGCTGGGGTATATTCTAATCTTAAACCGATAATTGGTTGAATTCCCGCTTCTTGGCATGCTTCATAAAATTCAACCGCCCCATGCAAGACATTGATATCGGTAATCGCTAATGTTTGATAACCTAACGCTTTCGCTTGTTTTACATAGGAACGAATCCTAACCGTACTAGATAAAAGCGAGTAGGAAGTAACGGTATGTAATTGTGGAAATGACATTGGACAGCTCCTTTTTGAATCCTTGCTATTTTTTGCCTCTTCTCTTATTTTCCTATCGCGGATTCTTTACTTTTTAAGAAAATATGCTAAACTAAGAGCTAGAAAAGAGGTGCTCATATGCGTTATCTTGTTGTATTTTTCTGGACCTTCGCATTAGGCCAAGTCGTTGGATATATCGGCGGTGCATTATCTGGTGGTTCATACGACTTTAAAATGACAACGATTCTATCGTTGGCAACAGCCGTTATTATTTTATTAATTGCACACTTTGCAGTACCGAAAGAAACCAAACCTGTTAAATAAGAAAAAACCAGTTACTAAAGTTATTGTAACTGGTTTTTTTATCTTTTCAACTGTTTAGAGCTTTTTATTTATATCTTTTCGGAAATTATAGAAGGACAACCCAATGTTTCCTAAAACGAAACAAGCGGTTACCAGAAAAACAGAAGAATAGCCAAAACCATGGGCAACTGTCGACCCTACCATCGGTCCTAAAACTTGACCGAAATTACTACACATCTGATTGTAACTATAAACTCTACTTACGCCCTCCGTTGGCGTTATTTTACTAATTAACGTATTGATTGATGGCATTAAAGCACCTGTTGAAAAACCTAACTGAAAAGGTGTTTGCACAAACGCCATGGGAATGTAACAAATAAAAGAAAGAATTAATCCGCCTAATAAAACTTTTTGGTTCCCAATGCGGTCCCCAATTTTTCCCAAAGTTGGAGAAGAAATAATTGCTGAAACGCCGGCAATCGAAACAATCAAACCACTAACAAATAATACATTCTCTGTATCGCCACTTAAAGATCGAATATATAGCGTTAAGATTGGGCTGATACTTGTAATTCCTAATTGTAAAATTAACGTAGTCACAAACAAACCAATCAATACTGAAACATGATCCATCTTACTAAAAATTTCTTTAGTCGTTAATAAATCCATTTTCTCAACTGGTTGAAAATCTTCTTTAACTAAAAAGATAGTCAACAACGTTGTAATGAATAAAATAACGCCGGTAATAATAAAGACATTTTCCATTCCAAACCACTGTGCCAACGCACCGCCAATTGATGGCGCAATTAACGTCCCAGCAATTGCACCTGTTGATAATGTCCCTAGAGCCCAGCCATTTTTCTCTTTTGGCGCCTGCGATGCAATCATCGCTGTTGCGTTAGGAATATAGCCGGATAAAATCCCGTTCATAAAACGCATAATCAACAGCCAGTATACATTAGGGACAAATGCTAACGCCCCCATTGTGATCGTCATTCCTGCTGCAGCCCGAATCATCATAATTTTCCGACCTTTTCGATCAGCTAAATTTCCCCAAATCGGTGCAACAATCGCAGCAGCAAACGCCGTGACAGAAATTGCCAATCCAGAAAACAACTCTACTTGACTCTTAGGCGTCCCTAATTGTTCAACGTATACTGGAATAAACGGCATAACTAAGCTAATACTCGCCCCTGTAAAAAAGCAACCAATCCATGCGACTAACAAATTCTGCTTCCATTTTATTTTCATACTTTTATCCACCTTATCACCTCTTCACCTACCACTATACTCTAAAAGAGTGAATCTCTCAAAAGAAAATTCTTTAAAAAAAAGTCTGACAGACCGGTCAAAACGACCAATCTGCCAGACTTCTTAACACTTGGGCTTAAGATAAACAGCTGAATAAATACAACACCTTCAAAGCTAACCGCTGTTATCTTAGCCTCACTTCTGTTTACTATAAAATAGCTAAGATTACAAAGTTTAAGATAAACAACGCATCAATGACCCAAATAATTGGTGAAACTTCTTTGGCTTTTCCTTTGACTACTTTCACCACTGCATAAAAGATGAACCCAGCAGCAATCCCATAAGAGATGCTATAACATAATCCCATGAAAATTGAAGCAAAAAATGCTGGAATCGCATCTTCTAAATCCGTCCAATTGATGTCTTTGAAAGAAGCTAACATCATAATTCCCACTAAAATTAACGCTGGAGCCGTAGCTTGTGCTGGTACAATAGCAATAAGTGGTGAAAAAAGACTACTTAAGGCAAATAGAATTGCTACCACTACCGATGTCAAACCTGTTCGACCACCCGCACCGATTCCTGCTGCACTTTCTACATAAGTTGTCGTATTCGATGTACCAAAAATCGCACCGATAGATGTTAGTGCTGAAACCCTTACTATCTTCTAAAGCTAATTCATCTTCTTTAGAGAAAATCCCTGTTCGACGTCCCGTACCGATAAATGTTCCAATTGTATCAAACGTATCAGATAAACTGAAGGCAAAAATGGTCATTAAGACTTGAGGAATTTTTGAAGAATCACTAAACAATGACTGTAAGCCCTCAGCACCAAAAGCAGCGCCAAAAGTTGTACCTAATTCTTTAAATGAATTGCCCAACGAATTAGCATGCCAATCAACCGAAGCAGTGTCTACCACCCCCATTGGAATTGCGACTAACGTAGTAACCACAATGCCAATTAAAATAGCCCCACGAACATTCGTGACAACTAAAATCGTTGTTAAAACTAACCCAATTACCGCCAAAATAATGGCTGGATTATCAAAATTTCCTAAAGCGGGCACGATACTCGAACCATTCACAACACCATTTTGAGGTTCTGCTTGTACTGTGAAACTTAGTAAGCCAGCATTTTTCAACCCTACATAAGCGACAAAAATTCCAATCCCACCACCAATAGCATGTTGTAAACTCTCTGGAATTGCTTTAATAATCATTTTGCGAATTTTTGTCACTGTAATTAAAATATTAATCAAACCACAAATAAAAACCATTGCTAATGCTTGTTGCCATGTATACCCCATCCCAAAAACGACCGTAAACGTGAAGAAAGCATTGAGTCCCATCCCCGGTGCTTGAGCGTAAGGTACATTAGCAAACAGCCCCATAATTAATGTACCGATGATTGAAGCAATAATGGTCGCTAAAAAAACAGCCTGAAAAGGCATCCCTGTTTCTGAAAGAATGGACGGATTAACAAATAAAATATAACTCATTGCAAAAAAGGTCGTGACCCCCGCCATTATTTCAGTTGATACCGTTGTCTTGTTTTCCTTTAATTTGAAAAACGTATTCATAATTGCACT
>OLJQ01000117.1_pt1 | contig 7626 bp, 6 predicted proteins | sample 1603621 | NCBI WGS metagenome assembly OLJQ01 (sample SAMN04436612, study PRJEB24849) | human gut metagenome | biome: human gut; feature: NICU; material: stool | host: Homo sapiens | place: USA: Saint Louis, MO | collected 2009-12-03 | reverse complement strand
GTACTCATTAATTTCCATACTTAGAATATTCGCCATTAGAAGACGGCGATATTTTTCAGAACCAGTCACTTCATAACCTTGATTCCGAGAAATCGTCAACGGAATCCGAGCAATCCGTGTTTCTAATTGTTTAATATCGGCATTAAAAGTCGTATTACTAATACAATACGTTTCCAGAAAATAATGCATAGAGACTGGCTCTTTTGTTTGCAGTAATGTCAATAAAATCGCATGTTGCCGAGCCAAAGTAGAAAGTTCCTGTGTATCTTCTCCTAAAATAGCAGCCTGAATTTCCGTCATCGCTGCTTCATCTGCTTGAATCGAAAAGCGCCCACGAGCTACTTTTTCCAACGTCGCGCCCATCGATGCTAGCGAGGTTTCTAAATTTTCTAATTCACGATATACCGTCCGGCGGCTAACCTTTAACAAATTCATCATGCGGTTTACTGAAACGGGGGTAGGACTATTCACTAATTCCGTTAATAGAACAGTTTCTCTTGTCGTTAAAAACATCTATCAGCTCCTCCTTCCAGCCATTCTTGATACTCTTTCTTATTCAAAAAACTAGTAACTACGTATAAATTTTGTTGCGTTAGATCTAAATGATAGGCTTGCGCCAGTTCACGAGTCACTACGTAGGTTGTCTCCTTGGTAAAAAAGACTGTTTCCAGTGGTTCTTTAGATACTTCAATCGCGACTCCTTGTTTCGCCGCTTGTTGCCGCAATAATTCCATTCCCATTGTTTGCGATCCTCGAACATTCTTGGCATATAAAAAAACAAGCTTCTGTATTTGTTTGGTCGGGTTCGTTCCAGTAGACTCTGAACCAAGTGAAGATTGCTCTTGAGAAGAAGCAGTCAGTTTGGCTAAAACTTGCGGGTAATAGGATTTAATTTCTAAAAAATTTTGAACACTCACCATATCCTTTTCTGGGACGTACTTTTGTGCTAACTGTTTCAATTCTGCTTGAATGACCACTAATGTCTTAGGCTGCCACTTCATCTGATGAACGGACTGGTAAGTCACAGGTATCTCCAAGTCCACAGCTTTTAATTGTCGGCTCAGCAAGCTAGCCCCCATGGCACTTGAGCCCATTCCTGCATCACAAACAAATAAAATTTGCTGATAGTTAGGTGTGACTGTTTCCACTTGGTCTTCCTCCTTCTCCTTCATCTTTATCATTGAAACTGGTTCAATTCCTCGTTGACGTTTTAATAACAAGCTTGCTATTGCAAAAGAGCACAGAAAGCTAACAAAAATTCCGCTAAAAACCGCCAGCCTCGCATCAGTCGGGGCATTGGCTAAAATCGCAACCAATGAACCTGGCGAAGCTGGAGCACTTAGACCCACATTAAATATTTGAAAAACAAGCGTACCACTCATTCCTCCAGCAATTACTGCTAAAAATAAGCGCGGGTCCATCAAAACAAACGGAAAATAAATTTCATGAATGCCCCCAATCAGTTGAATCATGGTGGCACCTCCTGCTGTTTTTCGTTGTCCTACAGGCCCAAACAGCAGAAAAGCAACCAAAACGCCCACGCCTGGTCCAGGATTTGTTTCCAATAGAAATAAAATGGACTGACCTGTTTGACTAGCACCTTCTAAACCTAGAGGCGTTAATAAGCCATGGTTAATCGCATTATTAAAAAATAACACTTTTAAGGGCTCTAAGAAAACGTGAACCAATGGTAAAAGATTGGCTTCAATTAACCAAGAAGAAAATTGATACAGCCAAAAACTAGCACTTTCAACAGCAGGAGCTACAACCAGAATACCAAAACAGCAAAGCAGTCCTCCCACAATTCCTGCTAAAAAGTTTTTAGTCAGCATCTCATAGCCTTCTTTAACTTTCGGTAAGAGAATTTGTTCAATTTTGGCGAAAGTATATCCTGCTAAAGGGCCAATAAACATAGCACCAAACAACTGTGGAACATCTGTGGAAACAATCACGCCCACTGTCGCAATAGCAGCAACAACGCCGCCACGTTGTTCCTCGAACATTTTTCCGCCTGTAAAACCAATTAGAATCGGTAAAACAACTCGAATCATTATCGTTTCGACTTCAGAAAGAGCTAGCCGTAGATTCCCAGTCGTATAGCCAGCCACCAAAGACAATAAGCTCCACGCAATAAAAATACTCAAATTTGGCATAATCATCCCACTCAAACGATGACCAAAACGACGTAAATAGGGAGTTACTTTCACAAACTTATGTTTAAAAAAGAGCGAATGCATTTCTTTTTCCTTCATATTCCTTGTCCCTCGCTCTCTATGTAGATAATTAGTAAACTTCTATTATATGAAATTTCACAAAAAAATAGTTTTGATTTTTGTAAAATAATTCTTTTATACACCTCACAAGAGAATCCGTTTACATTAATAGAAAAAACTTTTATACTAAAAGAAAGAAACTCTTCGGATTGGAGGCCAATTATGGCAATCAAAACAATTGTAATGGATATTGATGGCACCTTATTAACTTCAGAAAAAAAGATTTCACCAAAAACGCGACAAGCATTAGTAGCTGCACAAAAACAAGGCCTCTCACTGATTTTGGCTTCTGGCCGCCCGACTAACGGTATGCGGCCCTTAGCAGATGAATTGGAGATGGCTCATTATAATGGACACTTACTTTCCTATAACGGCGCTTGTGTCACCCATCATGGCAGTCAGCAACAACTATTTAACCAGACAATTTCAAAATCATTGAGTCAACAAATTTTAGAACATTTGAAACAATTTGACGTAATTCAAATGATTAATGATGAAAAATTTATGTATGTCAATGATGTTTTTCATAACACCTTACATTTAGAGACTGGTGATTTTAATATTATTGAATATGAATCACGGGGCGGCAACTTTCAATTATGTGAGTGGCATGATTTAGCCGCCAGACTAAACTTTCCCTTGAACAAAATTTTAATTGCTGGTGAACCCGCCTATTTACAAAAATATCATGAGGCCATCTACGCGCCTTTCAAAGAAACCGTCACCGCTGCTTTTTCCGCTCCTTTCTATTTTGAATTTACCGCAAAAAATATTGATAAAGCGCGTTCTTTAGAAAAACTAACCCTACAGTTAGGCATAACTGCTGAAGAAGTAATTGCTTTTGGTGATGGTCACAACGACTATACTATGTTGGAATGGGCCGGCACGGGGATTGCTATGGAAAACGCCGTTGACGAGCTTAAAAGCATCGCAACGGAAGTCACTTTATCCAACGACAATGACGGCATCGCTGTTGCATTAGCCAACTTTCTTTAAGATCGTTGGTTAATGCAAGCGTACGCCGTCATTTTTTATTGCCTATTCAAATGTCGTGATTTTTTCTGGTGCTAAACGAACAGATTCATAGCCAGTTTCCATGCCCTTACCCACAGATAAAATCATTACTGGGACATAGCGCTCTTGATCTAAACCAAATGTTTCGGCTAATTTTTCCGCTTCAAAACCACCGATTGGATTTGTTTCATATCCGTGAGCTCGGGCCACTAACATAAATTGCATAGCTGCTAAACTCGCATCAATTTTTACGATGTCATTCATTTGTTCTCTACTTAAACTTTCATAATGGGGAATAATGGCTGCTAATTGTTGGTCCCGTACTTCTTTAGGCATTTTACCACTAGCATAGGCTTGATTGTAAATCTCCTCTCCTCGCTCATGGCAGTTTAAATCACCAAAAATTAAGAGCATTGCAGAAGATGTTTCATTTTGACGCGTATTAAAGCGAATTAAGGGTTTTAATTTTTCTTTGCCTGCTTCACTTTCCACTACGACAAAACGCCATGGCTGCATGTTAACAGAAGAAGGGGCAGTGGTCGCTTCTTGAATCATTGTTAACATTTCTTCATGAGAAATTTTATGGGTTTCATCGTACACCCGAACCGATTTGCGGCCAAAAACAATCTCTGAAAAATCATTCGTTGTATATGTTGTCATTCTATCATACCTCTTTCGTTGTAATGCTTTGATCTAGTTTTGTCAAAAGTTCTTTTAATTGGCGACAGTCGTCCTTTGTAAATGTACTGGGAATAATTTCTGTTACCGTTTGTTGCTTGGCTGTGCATTGCTGTAGTTTTTGTTGTGCTTTTTCTGTTAAATGCACTAGCACTTCCCGATTATTTTCTGGATTTCGCTGTCGTGTCACATACTGTTTCTCTTCTAAAATTTTCAAATGGCGAGTGACCGCACCACTATCGATTTTTAAGTGTTCTTGAATCTCCGTTTGAAGACACGGCTGACGTTCTTTTAAAATCATCAGCAACTCATAACGAGTCAAACTCAAGCCAACTTGCTCTTCAAAAACTTTGGTAATTTTTTGATCTAATACCTTTAACTGACATAATAATTGGCTGACTTCCCGTAATGATAACGACATAGTTTCCTCCTTAAAAAGATGACTCGTCAACAATTGACTAGTCAACTATAACTGTTTCTTTCTAAAAATGCAACCTTTTTTACAAGAAAAATAGAACAATTGACAGGGAGAAACTACAGTATTCCCCATCAACTGTTCTATTTTAATCAATCTATTTTTCGGTAACAGGTTCTGCTGATAACCGCTTAATTCCTAAACCAGTAAATGCACTGACCATTGAGAAGACAGGCGATAATAAGCTAAAGAAAACAAATGGTAAGTAAGTCAACGTTGGTACGCCAAAGGTCCCCGCTACGAAGCTACCTGCAATCCCCCAAGGAATGAGGTAGTTAATAACCGTCCCACCATCCTCCAAGGTTCTGCCTAAAACAGTCGGATCCAAACCTTCTTTTTTGTAAACTTCTTTAAAGGCATTCCCTGGTAAAATAACCGATAGGAATTGTTCACCAATAAAAATATTTACGCCAATTCCTGTTAATAACGTTGATAAAATCAATTTCGGTGTACTGCTCATTTTCTGCGAAACAACTTCCATGACCGCAGAAATCAATCCTAATTCCATTAATAAGCCACCTAGAGACAACGTTAGAATAATAAGTGCCACAGTCGGCATCATACTCATAATCCCGCCACGACTTAATAATTGATCAATTTGTGCGTTCCCCGTTTGAGAAACAAACCCATTTTCCAACGTGTTTCCTAATGCCTGCAACGATACTTTCGGATTTTGAATAATAATCATAATTACTGCCACAATAATGTTCAACAAAATCGTGATAATCGCTGGAATTTTGCGCCAGGCACAGATTAACATTAAGGCTAATGGTAACAATGACCAAATTGAAATGGTAAAGTGGTCTTCCAATACTTGAATAACTTGAACTACTTCTGTCAGACTTGTATTCGCGTACGTTTGTCCTAAAATCATAAACAAGATTAAAGAGACGATAAATGCTGGTACAGTCGACCACATCAAGTTTTTTATATGTTTAAACAAATCCGCTTCAACAATCGCTGCGGCTAAGTTTGTTGATTCTGATAAAGGTGACATTTTATCACCAAAAACTGAACCAGAAACAATCGCACCCACAACTAAAGCAGGATTTAACCCTAAGGGACTGCCAATACCGAAAAAGGCAATTCCAATTGTTGACATCACTGTAAAAGCACTACCTACTGCACTGCCGACAATCGCACAGACAATAAAAACTGACGGCACAAACCATTTAACACTAATCATTTTAAAACCAAAAACCATAATCGTTGGAATAATTCCTGCTTGAATCCAAACGGCAATCAATGCACCCACTAAAATAAAAATAAAAATTGGAATAATCCCTGGCTTCAAGCCATCAACAATCCCTTTATGCATTTGATCAAATGGTACTTTACGAAACATTGCGTAGCCTAAAATCAATGCAATCACAAACAAAATAGTAATATTTGGCGATATCTTTAAGCCAATTACTCCTGTTGCAATAGCTGCCACAATAATTAATAACACGATACATGCTTCTCGAACACTCACGGTCTTCTTTTTCTGTTTTTCTTTCATTTCGTTACTCTCCTCTAATCTTTTTTCTGAATACTCAGACATTAAAGGATCTTATGATAACGAATAACCCCTCCACAACTCATTGAAAACGCCTCCTAAAGCTACATAAAAAGAGAGATTCATCCTTAAAGAATAAGGACGAATCTCTCCGCGGTACCACCTTAATTAGAAGCTTACTTGCTTCTCGCTTATGTATTATGTAATTGTTACTACTTATTAGTGTAATTCACAAATAGACTTGATCGATTCGCAGCAACCATCGACTTTCTGAACAAATCTTTTATTTACTACTGTTCTAATAATTTATGAATCTCAATATACCAAGAAGAAACCGACTTGTCAACGAAAATAGTATAAAAAATTTTTTCACACGCCAACAAAAATTACTTTTTCTTTTTGTAAAAATAGAAAAGCGCCTCCGTTCTCACGAAAGCGCCTGTTAATTAATGGGTTGTGCCACCTTGTAGTTGAATATCTTCTTGCGTTTTTACTGCTGCTTCAATCATATAGAACAAAGAATCTGTGATTGCTTCTAATGACATAGAAGCAAACGTTGGTTTATCAATTGTTTGTTCTGGTAGGAACGGAACATGAATAAATCCGCCACGAATAGATGGATATTTAGTGTGAATTAAGTGTAGTAAGTGATACATAATATCATTACATACAAAGGTTCCTGCTGTATAAGAAATCGCTGCAGGTAATTGATGGTCATGACAATTTTTTACCATCGCTTTAATCGGTAAATTTGTAAAATAGGCTGTTGCTCCATCTTCAACCAACGGCACATCGCTTGGTTGTTGTCCTGCATTATCCGGGATACGCGCTTCCGCTAAATTAATCGCCACTTTTTCAACAGTGACTGTTTGACGGCCGCCTGCTTGTCCAACACAAATCACCATATCTGGTTGATGGGTTTCAATTGCTTCAGCCACTTTTTCACCACTAGTGCCAAAAACAGTTGGCACCTCAACTTTAATAATTTCAGCTCCTGCAATTTCAGCAGGTAATTTTTTGACTGCTTCAAAGGCAGGATTGATTGCTTCTCCTCCAAATGGATCAAAGCCAGTAACGACAACTTTCATTTCGATCATCCTTTCTTATTTGAATAGAATCATATAAACAATTTGGAAAATTAACATGAAAAGTGCAATCGGCAATTGATTTTTAATGACGCCGTACTTATCTTTCATTTCCAACATGGCTACAGGTACGATATTAAAGTTCGCAGCCATCGGTGTTAACAGTGTACCACAAAAACCACATGTTAAGGCAACCATCCCAACTAATGCGGGATCTGCACCTAAAGAAAAGACAAACGGCACACCAATTCCGACTGTCATCACGGTTATTGCTGCAAAGGCATTGCCCATGATAGCCGTAAAAATAACCATTCCCACAGCATAAATAATAATCCCTACATTGACATTTCCTGCTGGTACTACGGCACTAACCCCTTTTGAAATAATCTCACCAACACCAGCGCTAGTAAAAACAGCACCTAAACAAGCTAATAGCATTGGCAACGTACTAAGAGGACCGACTGTTTCTAACATTTCCGCCGCATCATCAAAAAATACTTTCGGCGTATTATTTTTAGAAAAGAACATCATGATGAAAATCGCTACAAAGACACCAACACCGACACCGACTAAAGCTCCTAAAGTAGTCAATGTGGCAAAAAG
>OLJQ01000116.1_pt1 | contig 7633 bp, 6 predicted proteins | sample 1603621 | NCBI WGS metagenome assembly OLJQ01 (sample SAMN04436612, study PRJEB24849) | human gut metagenome | biome: human gut; feature: NICU; material: stool | host: Homo sapiens | place: USA: Saint Louis, MO | collected 2009-12-03 | reverse complement strand
TAACCTCCGCGAATTTACGCCCCACGACCCGCCGCAGCGCACGGGGCGCCAGGCAGCAGAAAAGGACCTCGTGTGGGCGCGCGATCACCTCGGCCCCTGGGTAATGCGGCGCATCCGCGGCGAAAGCTCGGGAGATGCCGTGCATCCCAAACGACCCGAAGCCTCCCCCGTCTTCGGCGAGGGCATGCCGCCTGGCTCAGCTTCACGGGAAGGCGAAGAATAAGACCATGGTTGTGCGATAGGGTACAGCCGCGCCCGTCCCTTTACACGCAAGGTCTCCCCATGACGACGACTCAGTCGAACCCCCTGAGAAAGTTCGCTGCGCTCTTAGTGATTCCTTTTCTCCTCCTCATCGCCGGCTGCGGAGACCTCAAAGCAACCATGACAGTGGAAAGCGCCGACAAAGTTGTCCTCGAAGGCGTTGCTCGGGGGTACAGTTCGGTGCTTGAAAAATACGGCATGAAACCCGCGGATGTTTGTACCTCGAAAGATACGACGGGTGCTGGTGGACCAGCCTTCGAAGGCACACTCGAGACCAAGCTGACCGAAACAGGCGACATCTTCGAGTGCGAATTCACCACTACGATAGAGGATCCCGAACAGCTCAAGCAGATCCTCACTTACGACAAGGACTCGAACACCTACACACTGAAGGGGATCATGCCTGCCCCTGAAATCGCCGAGCGGCTCTCTCTCGGCGCCTTCATGACTAGCGTCACCATCGTCATGCCAGGCAAGGTTACTGAATCGAACGTCGGCAGGATCAGCGGCAACAAGGTTCAAATCAGCAGTATCGAGAGTTTTCTCTCGGACTACGAGATCAAGTCCGAGGGCCCCGGGTTCCCGTGGCTCATTGTCGTCATCATTATCGCGGTAGTACTTGTGCTCCTCTTCTTTGTGGCCCTCGCCATCACGGCTCTCATTGTCATCGCTCGCAAAAGGAAAAAGGCCCCTGCCGCACACGCCCAAACGATTCAAACCAGCTCATCTACGCAACAAAGTAGGCAAGGCCAGCAGCTCGAGATGCACGAACCCAACTACCGCGGTTCTGAGTGCTCCGATTCTCGACATCACAACGGTCAGCCCAGTATCGATAGCAATCAGGGCCCCGGCCCCGTGAGTCGCTGACGTACCCACAGATTTGTCCACCACATTCCGGATTCCACGAAAGTAGAGGTTCCCTGTGACAGCACCAAAGGCCAACCCTTTGAAGAAGATCGCAGCGTTGATGCTCATCCCGTTCATGCTCGTCGTTGCGGGCTGCGGCAAACTCGACGCGACGGTCACCGTCGAGAGCCCCGAAAAGATCACCCTCGAGGGTGTCGTCTCAATAAAGAAGTCCTCACTCGAGGAAGTGGGCATGACCCCCTCGCAGTTCTGCGGCGATGAAGCTCTTGAGGAATTTACTGGTGAGACCAAGCCGGATCTCAAGCTAGAGGAGAAAGACGACGAGGTCGTGTGCACCTTCTCTGGCCAGAAGGACGAAAAGAACCCCATGGGCGATGCCTTGAAGTACGACAAGGAATCGGACACCTACACCTACCACGAAGACTCAAAGGGTTCGTTTGGCGACCAGGCAGCTGCCGCTGGCTTCAAGGTCGATTTCACCTTCGTTTTCCCCGGCAAGGTCACCGACTCTAGCGTCGGCAAGATCGACGGCAACAAGGTCCACATCACCGACACGAAAGAATACTTCTCAGAGATCAATATCAAGGCCGAGGGCAGCAGCTTCCCCTGGCTCATCGTCATCATCGTGGTCGTTGTTGTTCTTCTCCTTGTCCTTGCGGCGGTCGTCATCGGCGCCCTCGTGTTCATGAAGCGCAAGAAGAAGTCCGGTGCCGGACAGGCAGACTTCTCGCAGCAGGGCTTCAACCAGAGCCCGGCGCAAGGTTCCTTCCAGCTTCAGGGTCAGCAGGGCTTCGCGCAGGGCCAGCAGAGCTTCGGCCAGCAGCCCTCGCAGGGTTCCGCGAACGACTTCCAGCAGCCGAGCTTCGACCAGCAGCCCTCGCAGGGCTCCTCGAACGCGCCCCAGCCGCCGAGCTACCAGGCTCCCCAGCAGGGCAGCTACGAAGCACCGCAGCAGGGACAGCAGCCTCCTCACCAGGGATTCCAGGAGCACCCGTTCGGCGACCCTGGCAATCAGGGCCCCCAGGACAATCCCGGCCAGACCGTCGGTAAGCAGCAACCCCTCCGCGCCCTGAGCGCATCGCAGCCGAGGGCGCGTGACTAGACTCACGGGCCCTCGGCTCGCACTTCGGGCGGTACCGGAGTAAAGTAATACAAGTCAGTTCGAGAGAACAGACAAAAAGCGCCCGTAGCTTAACGGATAGAGCATCTGACTACGGATCAGAAGGTTGGGGGTTCGAATCCCTCCGGGCGCGCCAGCAGAAAGGCCCTCCATTTCGGTGGAGGGCCTTTTTGCGCTCTCCATCGTCGATACGTGAATCTGTGCCCAACGTTTGTGGCGGAATGCGACCGGATACCGCCACAAACGTTGGGTTTAGTTTACTAGACAAGGAAAAGGGCCGAGAAGCCCGGGCGGAAGAGGTGAGCCGGGCCGGAGGGGTGGCCAGCGGGCAAGGCGATATGTGCATGGCGGGTCCGCGGTGCCGGACCGGGATCCGACGCTTGCCCTCCCCCATCGCCCCACAAAGAAACGCCGCACCCCACCCCGTATGGGCGAAGGCGCGGCGTTTTCGTGCAGCTTCAATGGCCGCGAGGCAAGCGTCAGGAAACGATCTTGCCGGGGTTAAGGTTCTTGCCCGGGTCCTGAGTCTCGTAGAGATCACGCATCATCTTGACGCCGATCGGGCCGACCTCTTCTTCGATCCAGGGCTGGTGCTCGGTACCCACGGCGTGGTGGTGCGAGAGCGTACCAGCGTGCTTCTGGAATTCACCCTGCACGGCGTGCTTGATCGCCGTGTACTGCTCAAGCATGACCTCGTTGTTCTCGTACGGCACCGCGAAGGTGAAGTACAGGCATGCACCCTGGTGGTAGCTGTGGCTCATGTGGCAGAAGAAGAAGCCGGGAATCCCTAGCTCATCGAGCTTCGCGTAGAAGGCGTCGTACACCTTCGAGTGCATCTCGTTAATCCGTGCCCACGTCGTGCCCGTATCGGAGACGTCGCCGAACACGTTGAGCCCGAGAAGGAAGTCGCGAAGGTAGGGGGTATCGAACTTCTTCTGATCGTAGATCGCCCCGGGGCCCGCACCGAGGGTGATACCGCCGGCCTTCTTGACGATCTTCTTCACTGCGGCCTGCTCGCGGCTGATCTGGGATTTCGACCCCTCGAAGCACACGTAGCTCATGCACATCTCGTTCTCGGTGTCCCAGCCCTTCTTGCGCAGATACGCGAAAAGGGTGTCCTGGACCTTGCGGGTGATCTCGCCCTTTTTATCCTTGGGCTCTTTGAGCATCGACAGGCTGAAGGCGGTCTCCGGGCCATCGCTCAGGCGCGTGAACACGGGGTGGACTTCGCTACGGGCAATGGCGTGCATGCCGCGGATGCCGGATTCCCAATCGGGGAACATGTACGCGATGACGACGCGGTTTTCTGCCATGCGGTGCACGCGCACGGTGCATTCCGTGATGATACCGAGACGACCTTCGGAACCGAGGATCAGTTCGTGGATGCACGAACCGGAGTCGCGTCAGGGGATCGGCTTGGTCTCGACAATGCCGTCGGGGCGCACGACCCTAAGACCCCGCACGATGTCCTCAATGTCGCCGTAGCGATCCGACTGCATGCCGGTCGAGCGAGTCGCAGCCCAGCCACCGAGCGTCGAATAGGTGAACGAGTCGGGGAAGTGCCCCATCGTCCAACCGAGCTCGTTGAGCTGCTCTTCGAGATCGGGGCCGTACACGCCGGCCTCAACGCGGGCGAGGCCGGAGGTATCGTCGATCGAAATGACCTCGCGCATACGGCCGAGGTTGATCGTGATGATGGGGCGTTTTTCATCAACGTTCGGGGTGACGGATCCGGAGATCGAGGAACCGCCGCCGTACGGGATCGCCACGAGGTCGTGGTCGACGATGTAGGCGAGGATCTGCTGGACCTCATCGTCGCTCTTCGGGTAGATCACGGCGTCGACGATGCGAGCAAAGTCCCCGGCGCGCGCGCGGACCAGGGCGATTACGGAGCGGCCGAAAGAGTGAACGACGCGGGACTCGTCGTCATCGAGAAAGTTGTCTTCGCCAACGATGCCGGCGAGAGCGGCGCGGTCTTCGGCGCCAAGGCGGCTCGCGGGAACGTCGTAGTCGCTCAGCTGCGGCTCCGGTGCCGGCGTGAGCTTCTCGAGGTCCATGCCGATCTTCGACTTTGCGAAGCCGGGGAAAGCGGGCTTGTTGTCCCAGCGGAAGGTGATGTCGTCAAGACCCCACCCCCACCACTTGTGTCGTTTGACCTCGCGTGCCGAAATGGGGCTGTTCATGACGCTTGCTCCTCGGGTGGTTGGGTTCCCATGATGGCTTCGTAATTGTGGGTTTTTAGGGTTCGGACGGCCGCCTGAATCCTCGCGTTGAAGCTGCGTGCGCTCTCGCCTTCCTCAGCTCGAAGGGGCGCACCAAAGACGACCCCGACCGGGGGCCTTCCCGGCTTTGGCCAGCTGCGACCTTTGGGCATCGCTTCATGCGCACCGATCAGTGCAGCTGGAATGACGGGCACGTTTTCGCTGATGGCGAGTGACGCGGCGCCGGGTTTGAACTCGGCCATCTTCCCCGTCTTCGACCGTGTCCCCTCGGGAAAAACAAGCACGGGGATGCCCGCGGTGAGCAGTGTTCGCGTGATGCCCGAGTGCTTGCGGGAGCCGTCGCGGTCGATGGGGAAGGCATTGAAGAGCGCTCGCACGAAGATGCGGCGATACCAAATGTCAAAGAAGTACTCTCGCGCGACGCCCGTGGAGAGGTATTTTCCCTGGGTAAAGGGGAGGCCCTGCGCCAGCATGGGCGCATCGAGGTGGCTCGAGTGGTTTGCGACGAGCAGGTAGGCACCGCGTACCTTTTTCACTGCGGGATCGACGACGATCTTCTGCGTCACGGCGCTCTTCACGACGCCCTTGAATCCGACTCGCACGCGCAGCGCGCGAAGATACGCGCGCCAGGGCGAGCGGTAAAGGGAGGGGGCGTGATACCTGCTCACTTGCTTCCCTTCGTGGCGGATTGAGAAAGCGGCTTCTCGCTGTTGCGCCGTTTCGTGAACCACGCCGCGATTGAATGCATGATGTTCCGGGGAGCGATCCGGGCGAGGAAAGCGAGCACTTTAAAACGCTTTGAGGGGACCGAGATGAGCTTTCCGCGCGCCACATCCTGCAGGCACTCCCTCACGAGACGCTCTGGCGAGAGCCACAGGAAATCGGGGATCGAGGAGCCGGAGCTACCCGCACGCTGGTGGAATTCGGTACGGACCCAGCCCGGCTGGAGCGAGGGCACTTGCACACCGCTGCCCGCGAGACGAACCGCGAGCGCTTCGGTGTAGGTATTGCCCCACGCCTTGATCGCGGAGTAGTTGTTTTGCGGGAGATACCCGGAAACGGAGTTCACGTTGATGATCCACCCTTTACCGCGGCGAGCCATGGCGCGGCCGGCTGCGTTAGAGAGGTGAAGGACGGCCCTGATCATCACCTCGATACCCGAGTCGTGACGCGAGAGATCCTCGCCGAGGATGTCACTACGCACGCTGAAGCCCGCGTTGTTCACGAGGATGTCGACCGCCGGGTACTCGCTGCTTTCTTGGGCCAGACGCGCTTCGACGCGATCGCGATCTGCGACAACTTCGAGATCGCACACCATTTCTTCAACATCGATGTCGTAGCGGCTGCGGAGGTCTTGTGCGAAACGCGAAAGACGATCGGCGTTGCGGGCGACCAACACGAGGTCGACACGCCGCTTGGCGAATTCGCGCGCGAAAGCGGCCCCGATACCAGAGGTGCCGCCGGTGATGAGGGCCCTATGCATGGCCTCTACGATACACTAGGCGCGCATGCCCACGCGGGCGCCCCAATACTTTCACCATTGCTCGATCGCGAGGATTTAACCGCATGTCTGTGCCCTCTACCAGCGCAAATACCAAGTATCGCGAAGTTCTTCTCACGGGGGCGACAGGCTTCCTGGGCCAGGCTGTTCTCCAGGCTTTCCTCGAGCATTTCCCAGAGGTTCGCGTGCCGGCTATCGTGCGCCCGAAGGGGACGCTCACGGGTAAGAAGCGGCTTGCAACCTTGCTGCGCAAGCCATCGTTCACCTCGTGGAGTGATCGCGTAGGCGAAGACGCCGTGCGCAAAGCCTTCGAGGAACGCACCGGCGTCATCGAGGGTGACCTGACGAATCTCCCCCCGCTTGAGCGGACGTTTGATGTCGTTGTGCACTCGGCGAGCTCGGTGAGCTTCGACCCGCCCATTAACGAAGCCTTCGCCACGAATGTGGGTGGAGCGAAGAACCTGTATGAGGCTCTCCTCGAATCGAAGAAGACGTTGCCGGGCGGCCAGAATCCCCACGTCATTCACGTGTCCACCTCGTACGTGAGCGGTCTCGCCAAGGGGCTGTGCCGTGAAGGCCGCCTCACGCACGACGTGAACTGGCGCGAAGAATACGACGCCGCGTTTGCGGCGGCACGCGAAGTCGATGCACTCTCGCGCACGCCCGAACAGATCAAGAAGAACCTGCGCCTCGCCGAGCTGAAGAGCGGCAAGATGGGCCCGAAGGCAATCGCCTCGGTCGCGGAGGACGCTCGCCGCGCGTGGGTGCGCGCCCGCCTGCAGGACTACGGCCTCCAGCGCGCGAACTCGCTTGGCTGGACCGACATTTACACGTTCACGAAGGCCATGGCCGAGCGCGTCGGCGAAGAGATGTGGGCCGATTCCGGCCACCGCCTGAGTTTCGTGCGTCCCGCCATCATCGAATCTGCTGTCTCTCACCCCGTCCCCGGCTGGATCGACGGGTACAAGGTCGCCGACCCGCTCATCATGGCCTACGGCAAGGGTCGGCTCTCGGAGTTCCCGGGCCTGCCCGATTCGCTCCTCGACATCCTCCCCGTCGATGTCATCCTTGCGCTGGCAACTCAGAACGTTGAGCGCACGGGCGATGAGGCGTACTACCAGGTCGCCTCGGGCAACTCGAACCCACTCCCCCTCCACGAGATGGTGAGCATCGTCCACGACTACTTCGTGGAGAACCCTCTGACGGACGACAAGGGCGAGCCGATCGCGGTTCCCATGTGGACCTTCCCGTCGGTCGATTTGGTAGAGGCGAAGTTCTGGGCCACAAACACGGCAGTCAAGGCAGCCGAGGTTGCCGTCGGACGCCTCCCCGGCACTCGCACTACCCGCGCCTGGGCTGGCAAGCTCCACAAGAGCTCCTCCGCCCTCGACACCCTCAAGAAGTTCATGGGTCTCTACAAGGCGTACACGAAGACCGAAATGGTCTTTGACGACGCGAACACGCGCGCGCTTCGCGAATCGCTCCCCAAGGAGTTCCTCGAGAGGTACGACTTCGACATCACGGATCTCGACTGGACCTCCTACTTCCGCGATCACCACCTGCCCGCTGTCACCGAGCTTACGAACGCCTACTCACGCCAAAAGGCGGCCCCCAAGAAAGTGGCCTGGGCCTGAGATGGCGCATTTGCGCAAAGCGCGCGGC
>OLJQ01000111.1_pt1 | contig 7843 bp, 6 predicted proteins | sample 1603621 | NCBI WGS metagenome assembly OLJQ01 (sample SAMN04436612, study PRJEB24849) | human gut metagenome | biome: human gut; feature: NICU; material: stool | host: Homo sapiens | place: USA: Saint Louis, MO | collected 2009-12-03 | reverse complement strand
AATCAACAATTAACTTGTGAAAAAATGGTCCTAGGTGAACGAGATGCTTCTGGACGCCGTCGTCCAATTGGTACAGGAGAAATGATTGATATTCCTGCTGATACAGTGATTGCCGCTGTTGGTGAAAAAGTAGATACAGAGTTTTACCAAGCATTAGGCATTCACACGGACAACTATGGGAAAGTCGTTTCAAATAAAGAAACATTGGAAACAAATATACCAGGCGTCTATGTCATTGGTGACGCTAATTTAGGACCAGCTACAATTGTTGAAGCAATCGCTGATGCAACCAAAGCGGCCAATAATATTTGTCTTGTCCACAATCATCACTATGAAAAAGATAATTTAAATAGTGATGTCGCATTTGTTAGAAACAAACGGGGTATCCTTGTGACAGACGAGATGTCTTGTAGTCAAGCTAGTCGTTGCTTAGAATGCTCCACAATTTGTGAATCTTGTATGGATGTCTGTCCAAACCGAGCAAATATTGTTGTGTACGTCGAAGGAAAACCACAAATTGTCCATGTTGATCGGATGTGTAACGAATGTGGTAACTGTGAAACATTTTGCCCTTATGCAAGTGCCCCTTACAAAGACAAATTTACCTTATTTAATAGTGAATCTGATTTTTATGACAGTACTAATTCAGGTTTCTATGTTCAAAATCCTGTGGATAAAATTTGTTTACTGCGTCTATGGGGAACGGTATCAACGATTCAATTAACAGATCAAGGATTAGATGTACCAGAAGATTTAATTGCATTAATGGTAACTATGATTGAAGAATATGCTTATTGTATGCAAGCATAAAAGGAAATTTACGACTGGGGGATAAATAAATGTCTATTCTGCTCAAAGGTGGAACCGTCGTATCTGCATATAATCGTCGTCAATTGGATATTCGAATTGACGGCGAGCAAATTGTAGAGATGGGGGCAAATTTACCAGTAGAAAATTCTCAGATTGAGGATGTTACGGGGTGTTATGTATTACCAGGCTTTATTGATGCGCATACGCATCTGGAATTAAATAATGGCAAAGGTTCGTTAAGTACGGCGGATAACTTTACCACTGGAAGCCAAGCGGCGGTGGCCAAAGGTACGACTACGGTTATTGATATGGCTACACCTAATAAAGGCGGCTCATTGAAAGACTGTTTAGCTACTTGGAATCAATTGGCTGAAGGCAAGAGTTCATGTGATTATACTTACCATATGTCCATGATTGAATGGAAACCAACGATAGCTGCTGAAATTCAGGAAATAATTGCTGCAGGTATTACTTCCTTCAAAATGTATATGGCTTATGATAACTTACGGACCACAGATGCGGAAATTTTTGAAGCGATGAAGGAAATAAAAAAAGTTAATGGAATGTTAGGCGTTCATTGTGAAAATGGTGATTTAGTAGATGAATTAATCCAATCATATGTTTCTCAAGGAAAGTTAGCCCCGCACTACCATCCGTTATCAAGACCGGCGGCTGTTGAAGCAGAAGCGGTAGCAAGATATTTGATGATAGCGGAAATGGCTGATTTGCCGGTTAATATTGTGCATTTAAGCACAAAACGATCATTAGAAGCGGTGGAACGGGCTCGTCAAAGAGGACAATCAGTCTATGTAGAAACTTGCCCTCAATATCTTTTACTAGATGATCACTTGTATGATGCGCCTAATTTTGAAGCAGCAAAATATGTCTGCTCACCGCCACTACGCAAACGAGAGGATCAACAGGCTTTGTGGCAAGGGATTAAAGAGGGGGCAATCAATACAATATCGACAGATCACTGTAGTTTTAATTTTCACGGACAAAAAACAGTTGGCAAAGATGATTTTAGTAAAATTCCCAATGGGATGCCAGGTGTTGAAACGAGACCAGAATTAATTTACACGGAAGGCGTGGCGAAGGGCCGAATCACCTTGGAAAAAATGGTTGCTCTGCTTTCTGAAAATATTGCTAAACAATTCTCGATGTATCCACAAAAAGGTGTGGTGCAAGAAGGCAGTGATGCCGATTTAGTTGTTTGGGATCCTAGAACAACCGGCGTGATTGCTGCGAGAACGCAGTTACAAAATGTCGATTATACGCCGTATGAAGGATTTGAAACACAAGGACAGGCTCGAATGGTTTATTTAAGAGGTCAAAAAGTTGCTGAAGCTGGGCAAGTCATCTTGGCAAATCAAGGAAAATTTGTTTTTCGTAAAGCAACTTAAAAATAGAAGGAGGAGAAGTATTTTTGGAAAAAATTAAATGGACAGCAAATGAAATGCCGAAGACGGAGGATAAGTACTTACCTCTGATGTCTAAAGAAAAAATTGAGAAAGCTTTGGCTTTTCACAAAAGTTTTCCACAGTATTCAGAAACACCATTAGCAGAATTGAATCATATGGACGCGTATCTGGGGTTAAATGATTTCTTTGTTAAAGATGAATCTTATCGCTTTGGTTTAAATGCTTTTAAAGTCTTAGGTGGTTCGTTTGCCATGGCTAACTATATTGCCGAAAAATTAAAGAAAGATGTTTCGGAACTAACATATGATGAATTAACTTCTGATCAATTACGATCAGCTTTTGGACAAGCTACGTTTTTTACAGCAACTGATGGCAACCATGGACGAGGAGTCGCTTGGGCTGCGAATAAATTAGGTCAAAAATCAGTTGTACTCATGCCGAAGGGTTCAACACAGACGAGAAAAGAAAATATTGAAAAAGAAGGCGCAATCGTCACAATTGAAGAAGTTAATTACGATGAATGTGTGCGAATGGCTAATAAAATGGCCGAAGAAACTGAAAACGGTGTCATGGTTCAAGACACCGCTTGGGACGGATATGAAAAAATTCCGACTTGGATTATGCAAGGATATGGAACGATGGCGTTAGAAGCCTCTCAACAATTAAGAAAATTTGGCTCTGAACGACCTAGTCATGTTTTTGTTCAAGCTGGTGTCGGCAGTTTAGCTGGGGCGGTGATTGGTTATTTTGCTAATGCTTTTCCAGAAAACCCACCGCTTATGGTCGTAGTTGAGGCACAGGCGGCTGACTGTTTATATCAATCAGCAATTAAAAAAGACGGAGAAATTCGCTTTGTCGATGGTGATTTACAGACAATTATGGCTGGCCTAGCATGTGGAGAACCTAATACGATTTCTTTTGATATTCTAAAAAATCATACATCCTTCTTTGTTTCAGCACCAGATTGGGTTTCTGAAAAAGGAATGCGTATGTTGGGCGCGCCATTAAAAGGGGATCCGCAAGTTGTATCAGGCGAATCTGGGGCAGTAGCAATGGGCTTAGTAGCTACAGTGATGCAAGATCCCGACTATCAAGAATTACGTGAGGCATTGCAACTGGATGAGACGTCAAACGTTTTAATGTTTTCTACCGAAGGGGACACTGATCCAGACAATTATAAAAAAATTTTATGGAGGTAAAAGGAATGGATTTTAATGCAGTAAATGCAGCAGCAGAAGGTTACAGAGAAGATATGGTCAAATTTTTAAGAGACCTTGTCAAAATTCCAGGAGAAAGTGCAGAAGAAGGCAACAAAATTGCGCGAGCAAAAGCCGAAATGGAAAAATTAGGTTTCGATAAAATTGACATTGATCCTCAAGGGAATTTACTTGGTTATATGGGGTCTGGTGAAAAATTAATTGCTTTTGATGGGCACATGGATACTGTCGGAATTGGTGAAATGAGTAACTGGAAATTTGATCCTTACGATGGCTATGAAACAGAAAATGAGATCGGTGGTCGCGGTACGTCTGACCAAGAGGGCGGGATTGTTTCGGCTATTTATGGCGCTAAAATCATGAAAGATTTAGGTCTATTATCAGAAAAATACACTGCTTTGGTAACAGTTACTGTCCAAGAAGAAGACTGTGACGGTTTATGCTGGCAGTACATTATCAAAGAAGACGGTATCCGTCCAGAATTTGTTGTTTCAACAGAGCCAACAGATGGGGGGATTTATCGTGGTCAACGAGGCCGAATGGAAATTAAAGTTGATGTCAAAGGCGTTTCGTGTCATGGCTCAGCTCCAGAACGTGGAGATAATGCCATTTACAAAATGGCGGATATCTTACAAGATGTTCGTGCCTTAAACAACAATGGAGATACAGAAAGCACAGCGATTCGTGGTTTAGTTCGTATGTTAGATCCTAAGTACAATCCAGAGTGGCAAGAAGCCCGTTTCTTAGGTCGTGGTACGGTGACTGTTTCGCAAATTTTCCATTCTTCACCAAGTCGGTGTGCTGTTGCGGATGGCTGTACCGTTTCACTAGACCGTCGAATGACTGCTGGAGAAACTTGGGAAAGTTGTTTGGAAGAAATTCGCAATTTACCAGCTGTTAAAAAATATGGAGATGATGTGACGGTTTCAATGTACAACTATGATCGTCCTTCTTATACTGATTTAACTTATGAAATTGAATGTTATTTCCCAACGTGGGTAATTCCAGAAAATCATGATGTAACAAAAGCCTTGATGGAAACGCATAAAAATCTCTATGGAGAAACACGGAAAGGCTCTGTAGAAACAGTGGAAATGCGTGAAGAACGCCCATTGTTAGATAAGTGGACCTTCTCAACAAATGGCGTTTCAATTATGGGACGTAATGGTATTCCTTGTATTGGTTTCGGGCCAGGGGCGGAAGCACAAGCACATGCACCAAATGAAAAAACTTGGAAAGATGATTTGGTTCGTTGTGCAGCCGTTTATGCGGCATTACCAACGGTCTATTGTGGTTAAGTAAAGGATTATTAGATAAGCAAAAAGGAGCAGATGGAATGGAAACGTTTAAAGAATATATTGAGAAATTAGATAAATTAGAATTTGAAAAAATGTACGAAAATGACTTTTTCCTAACTTGGGAAAAAACAAGAGATGAATTAGAAGCTGTTTTCACAGTTGCCGATACATTACGCTATTTAAGAGAAAATAATATTTCAACTAAAATCTTTGATAGTGGCTTGGGGATTTCTTTATTCCGCGACAACTCTACAAGAACACGTTTTAGTTTCGCTTCAGCGTGTAATCTTTTGGGCTTAGAAGTTCAAGATTTAGACGAAGGAAAAAGTCAAATTTCTCACGGAGAAACTGTTCGTGAGACAGCAAACATGATTTCTTTTATTGCTGATATCATTGGTATTCGTGATGACATGTACATTGGTAAAGGCAATGCTTACATGCACGAAGTATCAGAATCTGTCCAAGAAGGATATAAAGATGGGGTATTAGAACAACGCCCAACGTTAGTGAATTTACAATGTGATATTGACCATCCGACGCAAGCAATGGCGGATGCGTTGCATTTAATTCATGAATTTGGTGGCATTGAAAACCTGAAAGGGAAAAAAGTTGCCATGACTTGGGCGTATTCACCATCTTATGGAAAACCATTATCTGTTCCTCAAGGAATTGTTGGTCTAATGACCCGTTTAGGAATGGATGTCGTCTTAGCACATCCAGAAGGTTATGAAATTATGCCAGAAGTAGAAGAAGTTGCGAAGAAAAATGCGGCAGAATTTGGTGGAAACTTTACTAAAACGAATAGTATGGCAGAAGCATTCAAAGATGCGGATGTTGTTTATCCGAAAAGCTGGGCACCTTTTGCGGCAATGGAAAAGCGAACTGAATTATATGGCAATGGTGACCAAGCAGGAATTGATCAATTAGAACAAGAATTACTTTCTCAAAATAAAAAGCACAAAGATTGGGAATGTACAGAAGAATTGATGAAAACAACAAAAGACGGCAAAGCTTTGTATATGCATTGTCTACCAGCTGATATTACTGGCGTTAGTTGTGAAGAAGGCGAAGTGGAAGCTTCTGTTTTCGATCGTTATCGGGTCGAACTTTACAAAGAAGCTAGCTACAAACCGTATGTTATTGCGGCTATGATTTTCTTAAGTAAAGTAAAAAATCCGCAAAAAACCTTAACAGACTTAGCGGATAAAGCGACACCAAGAGAAGTAAAATAATGAATTTGGCATGAAGACAGATGCTTTTTCTTTACACAATGAATCATTAGAAGTTGCCTCTTCAACATGAACAAATAAGACCTTCCCAAGTCTATTCATGAATGTGTGATTGTCTCGAGTCAAGAACGCTTAGTCATGTGCGTTGACTTCATGCAACGACAACAGACAGTTAATACGAAAACTCGTTGTGAAAAAGAAAAAGCATCGTCCTTTTTATAAAACAGAAAATGAGGTGAAGCAATGGGCAAACGCGTCGTAGTAGCTTTAGGTGGCAATGCTTTAGGAAATAATTTGACGGAGCAGATGACTGCCGTAAAACAGACCTCCAAAGCGATTGCAGATTTGATTGAAGCAGGATATGAAGTTATTTTATCTCATGGCAATGGTCCTCAAGTGGGGATGATTCAATTAGCTATGGAAGAATTTTCCTTTAATAATCCACAATATCCAGTTGTTCCGTTATCCATGTGCGTAGCCATGAGTCAAAGTTACATTGGCTATGATTTAGAGAATGCGCTACAAGAAGAGTTGCGTCAACGAAATATAAGTAAAGCCGTCACCACCATAGTCACTCAAGTGGTCGTGGATGAAAATGATCCGGCGTTCAAAAAACCAACGAAACCAATTGGCCGCTTCATGACAAAAGAAGAAGCAGAACAATTAGTCAAAGAAAAAAATATACAAGTGATGGAAGATGCTGGCCGTGGTTATCGCCAAGTCGTCGCTTCTCCTAAACCAAAAAATATTGTCGAACTTCTCACGATTCAAACATTGGTTGATGCTGGCCAAACAGTCATTGCTGGCGGCGGTGGTGGCATCCCAGTCATTCAAGAAGGGAACCGACTAAAAGGTGTCAATGCAGTCATCGACAAAGATTTTTGTAGTGAACGACTGGCTGAACAAGTGGATGCTGATCTGCTCGTGATTTTAACAGCAGTTGAAAAAGTTTGTATTAATTTTGGTAAAGAAAATCAAGAAGCCTTAGGGAATGTTTCAACAGAAAAAATGAAACAATATGCGCAAGAAGGTCAGTTTGCTCCAGGTTCAATGTTACCAAAAGTTGAAGCAGCGATTAAGTTTGCTGAATCTAAGCCAGGTCGAAAAACATTGATTACGTTATTAGAAAAAGCCAAAGAAGGATTATCTGGAAAAACAGGGACTTTAATTGAAAATAAAGAATCATAGAATGGAGGAAAACGATGACAAACAAAATGATTAATTCTGCACAGGCACCAGCTGCTGTAGGGCCTTATTCACATTCTGTCTTAGCGGGAAATACGTTGTACATTTCTGGACAACTAGGATTAGATCCGCAATCGGGCGAAATGAAGACTACAGTGGAAGAACAAGCAAAACAAGCTTTTATCAATTTAGGTTCGATTTTAAAAGAGGTCGAGATGACCTATGATAATGTTGTGAAAACAACGGTGTTTTTACAACATATGTCTGATTTTAGCAAAATTAACGAAATCTATGGGAATTACTTTTCAGAAGTTTTGCCTGCACGTTCTTGTGTAGAAGTAGCCAAGTTGCCAAAAGATGGTTTATTTGAAATTGAAGCAGTTGCTGTCAAAGGATAATTTTTAAGATGTTTCTGAGGGAAAAAGGATTGCATTCTTTACTGATTAAGGGGAACAATCCTTTTAGAATAAAAAGAAGAAGGAAACGATCCTATGAATGAAAAAAAAGAGCAAGCATTATTTGAATATGATGCGAAACTATCAATTTCTGAAGCAATTCCGATGGGATTGCAACACGTTGTCGCAGCAGTAGTAGGGATTGTCACACCGGGAATCATGATTGCCAAAGTTTGCCAATTAAGTCCTAGTGATACGACTATTTTGATTCTAACATCATTGATTTTT
>OLJQ01000104.1_pt1 | contig 8418 bp, 15 predicted proteins | sample 1603621 | NCBI WGS metagenome assembly OLJQ01 (sample SAMN04436612, study PRJEB24849) | human gut metagenome | biome: human gut; feature: NICU; material: stool | host: Homo sapiens | place: USA: Saint Louis, MO | collected 2009-12-03 | reverse complement strand
TCAAAGAAGCACTATGAAAATTGCTTCAACTCACGCCACGGTGACCGAGCCGCCAGCGGCGGTGATCTTCTCCTCGGCCGAAGCCGAGAACTTCTGGGCAGTGATGTCGATCTTCACTGTGATGTCGCCAGAACCGAGCACCTTGACAGGCTGGTTCTTGCGCACGGCACCCTTCGCGACAAGATCCTCGACGGTGACGGTGCCACCCTCGGGGAACAGCGCTTCGATGGTGTCCAGGTTGATGACCTGGAACTCCACACGGAAGGGGTTCTTGAAGCCACGAAGCTTGGGAAGGCGGCGGTGCAGCGGGGGCTGACCACCCTCGAAGCCTGCCTTCACCTGGTAGCGCGCCTTCGTACCCTTGGTACCGCGACCCGAGGTCTTACCCTTCGAGCCTTCACCACGGCCCACGCGGATCTTAGCGGTCTTCGCGCCGGGAGCCGGGCGAAGATCGTGGAGCTTAAGCGGGTTTTCGTTCGCCATGGATCAGTCCACCTCTTCAACCGTCACGAGGTGACGGACGGCATTGATCATGCCGCGAATCTCGGGGCGGTCTTCTTTGACGACGACGTCGCCGATGCGCTTGAGACCGAGGCCTCGCACCGTCGAGCGCTGTGCGTCGATACCGCCGAATACAGACTTGACCTGAGTAACCTTGAGCTGCATCAGGCACCTACCTTCTCTTCACGCGCCTCGCGAGCCGCTGCGCGACCCTCGGCCTGAGCACGAAGCAGGTAGCCGGGGGCGACGTCCTCGAGGGGAAGGCCGCGGCGAGCTGCCACTGCTTCCGGCTCCTCTAGCTGCTTGAGGGCCTTGACGGTCGCGTGCACGATGTTGATCGTGTTCGAGGAACCGAGCGACTTCGACAGAACGTCGGCGACGCCCGCGCACTCGAGAACCGCACGCACCGGACCACCGGCGATTACACCGGTACCGGGAGCAGCCGGGCGGAGGAAGACAACGCCTGCGGCGTCCTCTCCCTGAACCGGATGCACGATCGTGCCCTGGATGCGGGGAACGCGGAAGAAGTTCTTCTTCGCTTCCTCGACACCCTTCGAGATGGCGGCGGGAACTTCCTTCGCCTTGCCGTAGCCGATGCCAACGGTGCCGTCACCGTCGCCAACCACGACGAGCGCGGTGAAGGCGAAGCGGCGACCGCCCTTGACAACCTTCGACACGCGGTTGATTGCTACCACGCGCTCAAGGAAGGCCGACTTCTCTTCCTGACGACCGCCACGGCCCTCGCCGCGACGCCCGCCCTGGTTGCGGTCATTGCCGCGACCGCGGTTGTTACGATCCTCGTTCTCGCCCCTCCGACCGGAGGCCGCGGGACCATTGTTACGCTGCTCAGCAGCCATGTGAATCCTCTTCTCGTCCTATTTCCGGGGGGTGGTCACAGAGTCAGTCCGGCCTCGCGTGCACCGTCAGCGACGGCGGCCACGCGGCCGTGGTACTTGTTGCCGCCTCGGTCGAAGACCACGGCGTCGATACCGGCTTCCTTCGCGCGCTGGGCCACGAGCGAGCCGACCTGCTTGGCCTTCTCGGTCTTCGTGGCTTCCGACGAGCGGAGGTCTGCTTCCATGGTCGATGCCGATGCGAGGGTGATGCCCTTCGTATCGTCGATGACCTGAACGTACATGTGGCGCGCCGAACGGGTCACGGCGAGGCGGGGACGCTCAGCGGTACCCGCAACGCGGCGACGGAGGCGCAGGTGACGACGGCCACGTGCGCGGACGCGGCTCTTGCGGTCACCACGAGTGTGCTTTTCAGCGAAACCCATTATCACTTACCAGCCTTTCCGGCCTTGCGCTTCACGGTCTCGTCGGCGTAGCGCACACCCTTGCCCTTGTACGGCTCGGGCTTACGAATCTTGCGAATCTTCGCGGCGGTCTCGCCGACCAGCTGCTTATCAATGCCCGATACCGAGAACTTCGTGGGGCTCTCCACGTTGAACGTGATGCCCATGGGGGCCTTCACGAGCACGGGGTGGGAGAAGCCGAGCGCGAACTCGAGATCGGTTCCCTTCGCGACGACACGGTAGCCGGTGCCCACGATTTCGAGCTTCTTTTCGAAGCCCTCCGTGACACCCTCAACCATGTTCGCGATGAGAGTGCGTGCAAGGCCGTGGAGGGCCTTGTTCTCACGCTCTTCGTTGGGGCGGCGCACGACGATCGAGCCATCCTCAGCGCGCTCAACGCTGAGAGGCTTCGGAACCTCGTACTGAAGCTCGCCCTTGGGGCCAGCGATCTGGACGTGCTGGCCGTCGATAGTCACACCAGTGACGGAAGCCGGTACGGAAACCGGTCGAAGTCCAATGCGGGACATTACGGTTCTCCTTTCCGGTTACCAGACGTAGGCGAGGACTTCCCCACCCACGCCTTTCTTCGTGGCCTGCTTGTCGGTGAGGAGGCCGGAGGACGTGGACAGGATGGCCACGCCGAGGCCGCCGAGCACCTTGGGCAGGTTGGTGGACTTTGCGTACACGCGAAGGCCGGGCTTCGAGACACGGCGGACGCCCGAGATCGCGCGCTCGCGATCGTCGGTGTACTTGAGTTCGATGACGAGGTTCTTTCCAACCTCGGCTTCTTCCTCGCGCCAGTCCTTGATGTACCCCTCGGCCTTCAGAATCTCCGCGATGCGGGACTTAAGGTTCGAGTACGGCATGGTCACGGAATCGTGGAACGCGGTGTTGGCGTTCCGGATTCGCGTGAGCATGTCCGCGATCGGATCAGTCATTGTCATGTCGAATGCTTCTTTCTCACCGTGGTTTCCCTCGCGTAAAGCGGGGACCTGTGGCGATAGTCCTTACCAGCTGCTCTTGGTGACACCGGGCAGTTCACCGCGGTGGGCCATCTCGCGAAGGCACACGCGGCAAAGGCCGAACTTGCGGTACACCGAGTGCGGGCGACCGCACTTCTGGCACCGGGTGTAGGCGCGCACAGCGAACTTGGGCTTGCGCTGCTGCTTGTTCTTAAGCGCTGTCTTGGCCATATCAGTTCTCCTTGAAGGGGAAGCCGAGCGCACGAAGCAGCGCACGTCCCTCGTCATCGGTCTTGGCGGTGGTCACCACGGTGATGTCCATGCCGCGAACGCGGTCGATCTTGTCCGGATCGATCTCATGGAACATGACCTGTTCGGTGAGACCGAAGGTGTAGTTGCCGTTGCCATCGAACTGCTTCGGCGAACGGCCGCGGAAGTCGCGGATACGCGGAAGCGCGGGCGAGAGCAGGCGGGCGAGGAACTCCCACATGCGGTTGCCGCGCAGGGGCGTGTGGCAGCCAATGGCCTGGCCCTCACGAAGCTTGAACTGCGCGATCGACTTGCGGGCGCGCGTCACCTGAGGCTTCTGGCCGGTGATCGCGGTGAGATCCGCGATGGCACCGTCGATGACCTTCGAGTCACGTGCGGCATCGCCGACACCCATGTTCACAACGACCTTCGTGAGGCCGGGGATGAGCATCGGGTTGGCGTAGTTGAACTCGCTCTGGAGCGAATCCTTAATTTCTTCGCGGTACTTGGTCTTAAGGCGCGGGGTGGTCGTCTCGGTCATCAGATGTCCTTCCCGGTGCGCTTCGAGTAACGCACACGAATGGTCTTCGTGCGGCCGTCCTCGAGCTCGACCTTCTCTTCACGGAAGCCGACGCGGGTCGGCTTGCCGTCGTCAGCCACGAGGGCGACGTTCGAGATGTGGATCGGGGCTTCGACCTGCTCGATGCCGCCAGCCTGGCCGTTGTAGCCGGGCTTGTTGTGGCGGGTGATGCGGTTGACGCCCTCGACGAGCACGCGCTGGGTGTCGGGGAACACCTGGAGCACGCGGCCCTGCTTACCCTTGTCGCCTGCGGCGAGTTCGCCCTTGCCCTTTGCGGCGCGGGGTTCGTTGCGCTTGGCGATTTTGTCTGCGTCGCTCGTGCGACCGGTGATGACCTGAACGAGGTCACCCTTCTTAATCTTCATGCTCATGTCACAGCACCTCCGGTGCCAGCGAGATGATCTTCATGAACCGGCGGTCACGCAGCTCACGGCCCACGGGGCCGAAGATACGCGTGCCACGCGGCTCGCCGTCGTTCTTGAGGATGACGGCTGCGTTCTCATCGAATCGGATGTATGAACCATCGGCACGACGGCGTTCCTTCGTGGTGCGAACCACGACGGCCTTCACAACATCGCCCTTTTTGACGTTTCCGCCAGGGATTGCATCCTTGACGGTCGCAACGATGGTGTCACCAATGCCGGCGTAACGGCGACCGGAGCCACCGAGAACACGGATGCAGAGGATCTCCTTTGCACCGGTGTTGTCGGCGACCTTGAGTCGCGACTCCTGCTGAATCACTAACGTTCTCCTTGCGTCTCGCCGGTTCTCTCGGCGTTCGCCTCAAGCCTTGCGGAACGGATATCGGACTTGTTTTCCACCGCACTCACGTGGGGCGCAGCGGCTTCCAGTTCCCGGGCATCAAAAAACCCCGAGCCGGACTCAGGCACTGCCGAAAGGCGATGCAAGGTCTCCGACTGGGATGGGTCCCACTTGGGGCCCGAGGACCGGGTCCTGTGCTCAGTGGCGCATCCCGCCAACCTCCCGGTTTTTTGGGTGCGTTCACACAGCAACCCGTCTAGTTTACGGCACGCGGGCACCGAACGTAAGGGGGCGAGGGGCCCTGCGCGTGTGTGCTTGGTCTCGCTGCGTCTGGCACCGCCGGTTCAGCGAGTGCGGGGGCGACGTTTGTCAGGGTCCGACGGTAGACTGCAAGCGTCGTACCTTCTTTTCATACGTGCCCTTAGCCCGACCCGCTCTTTTTCCAGGTGTTTTACCGCGCGGGCCCCGCAAACGGGAGGGTAAGGCTCACGGATGTCCCTTCGCCATGCCACGACGTGAGGGTCGCAGTGCCTCCATGTCGTTCGACGATCGCTTTAACCATTGGCAAACCGAGGCCCGAGCCCTCGATACCGCGCACCTCGCTCGCGCGGCCGAGTTCCTCCCACACGAGAGGGATGTCGTCGGGAGCGATGCCGAGCCCCGTGTCAGCCACCTCGAGCACAATGCCGCTTTCGAGTTGGCGCCCCCGCACTTCGATCGCATCGCCCGGCCGCGAATACTTCACGGCGTTGCTCAAGACGTTAACGAGGCACAGGAAGAGGAGGTCTTCGTCACCGTTGATCGTCGGCAGAGGGCGCGGAGCCGTGGGAAGCGAGACGCGGATCGAGCGTTCGCTCGCACCGGGCACCTCGCGCGCGGTCTCGATGGCATCGTGGACGAGGCGCGAAGGGTCGATCTGCGTAATCTCGAGCTGGGTGTGCTCGACCTCCCCAATTTTGCGCAGGTCGCTCAGAAGAGAGGTGAGGCGGCGTGATTGGGCGTCGATGCTCGAGCGCTGGCGCTCGGACGGTTCGTCGGCAAGCGCCGCTCGAATGCCCTGGATCGGGTTCTTTATTTCGTGGTCGAGTCGGGCGATGAGCCGACGCCGGCTTGCCGTCTGCTCGGCCACTGTTTCGCGCCGCGCCTTGCTCACGGCGTGGCGCGTGTACCACCACGCGCCAAGGGCTGGGAGCACGGCGAGGGTGAGCACCGCGCCAATCGTGAGCGGGAGCCAGGCGAGCGACATAGAGAAGTAGATGTGCCTCGATTCGCCGAGGACGCTCCATACGAGGGACGCCACCACGCCGATCGCGAGGGGAAGCGCGGCGAAAGCCGAGGCGTAGGCAAGTGGGTGTTTCTTCATGAACGTTCGACCTTCTGGGCGAAGCGATAGCCGAGGCCCGGGACTGTCTCGATGTACGTCGGGGAACCGTCGGCGGAACCAATCACGCGGCGAATCTCGGCGATGCGGTGATCAACGGCTCGCGTGGTCACGAGCGCTTCGAAACCCCACACGGGCTGCAGGAGCCGCTCACGCGTGAACACTTCGCCGGGGTGCGCCATGAGGTACTCGAGGAGCGCGAACGCCCGCGGCGTGAGCTGGTCTTCCTTGCCACCCACGAAGATCCGCCGGGCCGTGCGATCGATGCGCAGCTCACCGGAGGTGAGTGGCGAGGACGTGCTGAGCGGGGCCGAGCCGCGCGAGCTGCGACGCAGAACTGCCCTGATCCGCGCGAGGAGCTCGTGAGGGTCGAACGGCTTATTGAGGTAATCGTCGGCCCCTTCGTCGAGCGCGGACGCACGCTCGAAGCTCTCCCCCACCTGGGTAAGAAGGATGACGGGTAACCATTCATGGCGTTCCCGGATCCGGCGAAGCGCTTCTCGACCGTCCATGACCGGCATCATGACGTCGAGGATGACGAGATCGGGTTCCTCCTCATCGAGCCTCTCGAGTGCCTCGGCACCGTTCGCTGCCATGCGCACATCAAGCCCGCTGCGTGAGAGCACTCCCCCGAGATGCTCGCGAATCGTCTCATCGTCGTCCACGAGCAGGATGCGCTGACGCGCCGGATCGGCCGGCTCCGCTGAACCGGCCGATCCCGACGCGAATGAAGGAGTCTGGCTACCCGTCATAGCGGATCTCCACGCGCCTGTTCTTAGCGCGCCCTTCAGGGTTGTCCTCGTCGCCGTTCTTGTTCGGCTCCACGGGTTTCGTGTCGCCGTGGCCCGCGACCGCGAGTTTGAGATCGCCGCGCACCGCGGAAATCGCGTCGGCCACCGCCTGCGCACGCTCCTTAGAGAGCACGTCGTTGCCGCGATGGTACGGAATGTTGTCAGTGTGACCATCGACCTTCACGGTCGCACCCTGCGGAACGTCTTTGACGAGCTCACCGATGCGCTTTTTCGCGGGGTCCGAAAGCTCGTTGGATCCGTAGTCGAAGAGGATGTCCGAGTTCAAGGTGACGACCTTGGTGTTGCCCTCTTGTGTATCGGTGTTGAGGTCTTCAATATTTTGCTCGAGATCGTAAATGTTTTGGTCGAGAGAGTAGATATTGGACTCGTAAGTTCCGATTTGCGACGGTGGCTCGGGGGCGGGCGTTTCGCCGCCATTGTCCGCGAGGGCTGCTGGCCCCGCAGCGAATACGAAAGCCACGGCCGTGAGGCTTACAAGGTGACGCTTTCTCACTTGATTTCGACCCCCTTCGCGACCTCAGTGCCGTCCATAAGACTCACGTCCATCTGCTTGACGTCCGCCGGCGGCGCGGCAAAGGTTGCGAACGCGTACGTGGTTTGACCGGGCATGAGGTCCACGTCTTCCATAGGAGTCATCGCATAGTGCTGGCTATTCGTCGTCGAAAGTGGCGTGTGCTTCTTCAAGTTCACGTTGTCAATAAGGAATGGCTTCCAGATCAGACTCCCATTGAGGAAAAAGAAGTCCTTAGCCTCTTTCGCCGTCGAGTTGAGTGTGAAAGAGACGTAAGCGGTGACCGTATCACCCTCGCGCTTGAGCTGATGAAGATTGACGGTCAATGTTGCGTTCGGATCTTCTTTCACCTCAACAGGACGCTCGGTCGTGAAAATCGGCGCTGGATAGTTCGCCTTATTCCGACCGCCGCGGGCCGGCGTCCCGTTCTCGCCGCCCTGATCGGAACCTGCCGCAGCGCCGCCGTCATCGCTCGCGCCCTGCGCGGGATTCGCGCCGTCGGACCCGCTTCCCTGATCGCCGCCATTGCCGTTATCTGCCGGGGCTGCCGCGCTCGTCTGTTCCGTGGGCTTCTCATCGCTGCTACCGAGCACGCCGAACGAGCACCCGCTTGCACCGGAAACAAGAAGAGACGCGGCTGCAAGGGCTGCCGCGAGGCGGCGCTTCGTCATCGTGGTCGTCGTCATGGGATTCACTCCTCAAAGTCACGGGAGCCGCTTCTCGCCTCCTCGTTACCTCCACGCTATTGCCCGGATATCGCGGCGGCGTTGCGACGCGGTACCTACTCTGCCATGTCGTGTCGCAGATTTGCGACAACTGTCGTCACGCGCATGACCGTTGGTCATCGTAACGCCACGAGGGCGCGAACGCCCGCTCAATAGCGGAAGGGGCCGCCCGCTGAGCAGCGGACGACCCCTTCTCGGAGATCTTTCGGGACTGAGCCCGACAGATTTACTTAGCCTTCTCGATGATCTCGATCAGGCGGTAGTGCTTGTCCTTGGAGAGCGGACGGCACTCTTCGATGCGGACGCGGTCGCCCACGCCAGCCTCTTCGTTTTCGTCGTGCGCCTTGACCTTAGAGTTCGTGCGCATGATCTTGCCGTACAGGGCGTGCTGCTTGCGGTCCTCGAGCTCGACGACGATGGTCTTCTGCATCTTGTCGGACACGACGTAACCGGTGCGCACCTTGCGTGCGCCAGCCTCGGTGGTGTTCATGTTTTCCTCACTCATGCTGCATCACCATCGGTTGGTGCAGCAGACAGGCCGAGCTCGCGCTCACGCATAACGGTGTAAATGCGAGCAATATCCTTGCGGACAGTGCGGAGACGGCGGTTGTTGGTCAACTGACCGGTAGCGCTCTGGA
>OLJQ01000101.1_pt1 | contig 8969 bp, 3 predicted proteins | sample 1603621 | NCBI WGS metagenome assembly OLJQ01 (sample SAMN04436612, study PRJEB24849) | human gut metagenome | biome: human gut; feature: NICU; material: stool | host: Homo sapiens | place: USA: Saint Louis, MO | collected 2009-12-03 | reverse complement strand
AATTAGTGAGTTTTTTAACATATCCAGGATGTTTGTTATCAAATGAATTTTTATATAAAAATTCACAGCATTATATTTTGAAAAGCTGAGGAAATGTACTAAACTGCAGGTGTTAAATCCATTTAAATCGCTAAAGGGGGAGATGAACAACTAGGGGAAGCTAATGATCTTGGTATTTATCGTTTATTTTAAAGAAAAGAGGGACGATCAGATGAAAAAGAAAATTGTTGAGGATTTTAATCGGAAAAGTCAGCATAAAAAATGGACAAAACGCAAGATGCTTAATTTAGCAATATCAAGTGGTTTATTATTTACGTCATTAGCAATCCCTGTAAGTATAGCTGTTACCTCTGGCACAATCAGTGCATCAGCAGCGGTCTTGGATATCGAACTATTATCAAATGTTACGTCAAATAATGACAGTGGCACTTCAACGAGTAATCGTTGGACAGCCGCAAACCAAAATCAACCAGTTAATTTCACGGTTTCTGGTGGCGCTTTAGCAGATGCTTCCGCTGTGTTTAGTGGACAAAAACAAGCGGTGTTAGTGGTTCCTCCTGAGTTAAGAGGAAATGTAGCTGCAGCAGGCAGCGCAGCAATCAATACCAATGTCACGATTGATCTTTCAAAAGTTACTTTTTTGACCGCCGTTTTGAATGCAGCCAATGATTTAACCAATGTCATTACTCAAATTACCAGTGGAGCGTTAGGGAATTTAACTGGTGTTGATATTGATCTGACGGAAGTGAATCGTCAGTTGGAATTAGTGAATAACATTGAAAACTTAGGTGCTGCTTCATTTACAGCTCCGGAAACGTTAGCAGCTGACGGCTCATACATTAGCGCACCAATTAGTGATGGTTTAGGGTTAGTTTTAGCCCAAAATGTTTCAAACATCTTACAAGATTTGAATGCGGCAGTTCAAGCTTTGGAGGCAAAAGGAACCAGTATCCCAAGTAATCTTGTCGCCACAGCCATAAATGCAGCCTTGCTTCCTGTCAAAGGCACGGTAAACGTGGCTGTTTCAGGTGCTTTGCCTTTATTAGCGGTTGGTGGTTCAGGTGTGAATGAGTTAGTGGATGCTTCTTTACTAGGCGCAACTACGGTTACTTTACCAACTACCGTTTCAACACCTCAAAATTTATCCAATAATTTAGATGCTCGTTTTGTAGGAACAGTCGTTCAAACAGATCTTTTAGACGTTAATTTATTAGCAACAGCAGACGGTGTATCCAACATTTATTTTGCTGCAGGTACTACTAGTGAAGTAACCGCACCTACCGTAACAGGAGTAACAGGCAATTCAACGGCAGGTTACGAAGTTAAAGGAACTGCCGACGCCAATGCCACGGTTGAAATCCGAAATGCAGGAGGCACCGTAATAGGTACAGGTACCGCCGATGGGACAGGGGCATTTACAGTTACCATTCCCGCAGGTGAAGCAGGTGCGAATGAAACGTTAACCGCCGTAGCGAAAAACGCCAGCGGTACAGAAAGTACGCCAACAACGTTCCAAACGCCAGCGGATCCTAATACGCCCGTGGCGACGCCAATTGTTGAGACTGTAACAGGTAGTACAACAAAAGGCTATGAGGTCAAAGGGACTGCTGAAGTTGGCACCACCATTGAGGTTCGCGATGCAGCTGGAACGGTCCTTGGTACTGCAACAACTGGAACTGACGGAAAATATACAGTGACTTTAGATTCAGGAACAGCAACAGCAAATCAAACGCTGAGCGTTGTAGCGAAAAACGCTAGTGGCACGGAAAGTCAACCAGCAACGGCGACAACACCAGCTGATGTCACTGCACCAACAGTTGATAACATCACAGGCAACTCTGGTTCGGGTTATGAAATTACAGGAACAGCAGACCCTAACACAACAATCGAAGTTCGTGATCCATCTGGGGCAGTCATTGGTACAGGTACCTCTGATGCGAATGGTGATTTTACTGTAACGCTACCAACGGGAACGACCAATCCTGGGGATACGTTAACAGTGATTGGAAAGGATAACGCGGGAAATGAAAGTCAACCGACTGAAGTCCTTGTTCCTGCTGATGCCACGGTTACAGCACCAACTGTAACAGGAGTAACAGGTAATTCAGTTGCTGGTTATCAGGTGACAGGCACCGCTGATCCGAATGCTACCATCGAAATTCGTGATGCAGATGGGAACGTGATTGCAACAGGGACTGCCGATGGGACTGGTTCCTTTGCTGTGAACCTTCCAGCTGGGACGGCAAATGCGAATGAAACATTGACAGCGTTAGCCAAAGATCCTGCTGGCAATACAAGTACACCGACAACCTTCCAAACACCAGCAGATGAAGTAGTGGCACCGCCAAGTGTCGACAAAGTTACTGGGAATACAACACAAGGATATCAAGTGACAGGTACCGCTGAACTTGGCACCACCATTGAAGTTCGTGCAACAGACGGAACAGTTTTAGGCACCGCAACAACTGGACCGACTGGCCAATATACTGTGACGTTAGCTTCAGGAAAAGCAACAGCTAAACAAACAGTGAATGTAGTTGCTAAAAATGATACTGGACTTGAGAGTCAACCAACTACAGCTATGACACCCGCTGATGTTACCACACCAACAATTGGTGACATTACTGGAGATTCAACAACTGGTTATGAAATCACTGGGACGGCGGACCCTAATACCACCATTGAAGTACGGAACCCAGATGGAACAATTATTGGTACAACGACAACGGATGATCAAGGAAACTTTACTGTGGACCTTCCAGCGGGAGCTGCTAATCCTGGTGATACATTAACAGTTGTTGGAAAAGACGGTGACGGCAATGAAAGTCAACCAACGGAAGTGACGGTCCCTGAAGATGCAACCGTAGCAGCACCAACTGTGACGACTGTTACAGGAACAACTGCCACTGGGTATCAAGTAACCGGCACGGCAGAGCCAAATGTCACCATTGAGATTCACAATGAAGCAGGTTTAGTTATTGCTACGGGAACGACTGATGGTGCTGGCGCCTTTACAATCACTCTTCCGACGGGCACAGCAACAGCTAACGAAGCCTTAACTGCCATTGCGAAAGATGCTGCTGGGAAAGAAAGTAATCCGACTGCTTTCAAAACACCTGCTGATCCAGATGCACCAGTCACGACACCTACTGTTGACAAAATCACTGGTAGCACGACAAAAGGGTATCAAGTAGTAGGAGCAGCAGAAGTTGGTACAACAGTTGAGGTGCGTGATGCCGATGGCACAGTCCTTGGCATGGCAACTACTGGAACTGATGGCAAATACACAGTGACTTTAGAGCCAGGGAAGGCCTCAGCTAACGAAACAATAACTGTCGTAGCGAAAAATGCAACAGGAAAAGAAAGTCAGCCAGCTACAGCAACTACACCAGCCGACTTAGCCACACCAACCATTGATTCTATTACCGGAAATTCTGGTAAAGGTTACGAAATCACTGGAACGGCGGAGCCCAAAACCACTATTGATGTCCGTGACGCAGACGGAACCATCATTGCTGCTACCACTGCTAACGAAACCGGCCAATATACGGTGACTCTACCAGCTGGCGTAGTGACACCAGGAGAAACGATTACGATTATTAGCAAAGATGGCGCTGGCAATGAAAGTCAACCAGCTACAGCCGTTATTCCAGCGGATGTTGTTTTAGCGGCGCCAACTATTACGAAGGTTGAAGGAAACAAAGCCAATGGCTATACAGTCACTGGAACTGCTGATCCAAATGTCACGGTTCAATTTTACAATAGCAGTGAACAATTATTGGCAAGTGGCAATACAACTACTGGAGGCACCTTCTCCGTTCATATTGCAGCAGGGTTAGCAACAGAAAAAGAAACGTTAACCGCACTAACCACAGATACACAAGGAAATGTGAGTCCTAAAACCACATTTATGACGCCAGCCGATATTACGGGAGAACCAGAAATTAAAATTGCGGCAACAACTGTTTCTTCAGTTTTAGGAACGTCTAAAGCCGGCTACCTCATCAAAGGAACAGCTGAACCAAACCGAATCATTCAAATTAGCAACCGACTATTAAGAAGTGTGATTGCTGTAGGTGCCACCGATGCTGAAGGCAACTTCGCTATCCAATTAACAGCGGGACAAGCGACTGCTCAACAAAGTTTACTTGCGACAGCTACCGATGGCGCAGGACATTACAGTACGGCTACAACCTTCATGACACCAGCCGACCCAACGAATCCTGGAGGAGGCAATGGTAACACTGGCGGAAATAACGGCAATACAGGAAACAATGGCGCAACTGGCGGGAATAATGGGAATGGTTCAAACACAGGTTCAAATCCAAATGGAGGTTCTGGTTTAGGCACAACAGGTTCTGGCTTAGGTTCACTAGGCAATGGCCTCGGTACAAATGGTAGTGGCTACCACCCTAAACTAAGCACCATCAGTTATGGCACTGGAAATCACGGGAAAACAGGCTTCTTACCTAGCACAGGTGAAAAAGAGTCTTCAGCCGTGACAACAAGTTTGTTTGGCGCCTTTGTCGCACTCCTTGCGAGCATGGGAATCATCAAACGCAAACGTAAAAACTAGCTCTCTCCTTTAATTCCTATAGATGAGAAAACGTATTGTTGAGAATTCCCCACTCAATGATACGTTTTCTCGTTCCATTTAATGAAGAAAAATTGCCAAATAGAATAAAATGTGCTATTCTATTTTCAGAAAATCGAAGGAACAAGCAGTGAAAGTGCTAAATCCAACCTGAATTTTTTAATGCAGGAGGAGTGGGCGCTTTTTTTGTTGTTATGAAGAAAGGAAGCTAATTATGCAATCAGCTACAATGGAATTTGATACAATTGCGGCGATTTCTACGCCGCCAGGTGAAGGTGCGATTAGTATTGTTCGTTTAAGTGGCGAGCAAGCAGTTGCTATTGCAAACAAAGTTTATCGGTCAGGCACTAAAGATTTAGCTAAAGTCCCCACGCACACGATTCATTATGGTCATATTGTTGATCCGCAAAACGATCAATTGATTGATGAAGTCATGCTTTCTGTGATGCGGGCACCGAAAACATTTACACGAGAAGACGTGGTAGAAATTAACTGTCATGGCGGCATTGTCGTGGTGAACCAACTACTGCAATTACTGTTACGTGAAGGCGCACGAATGGCCGAACCTGGGGAATTTACAAAACGTGCTTTTCTAAATGGCCGAATGGATCTTTCACAAGCAGAAGCAGTGATGGACTTAATCCGTGCTAAAACAGATAAAGCGATGAATGTTGCATTGAATCAATTGGATGGTAACTTGTCGGCGTTAATTCGTTCATTAAGACAAGAAATTTTAAATACTTTAGCGCAAGTAGAAGTTAATATTGATTATCCAGAGTATGATGATGTCGAAGAATTAACCACGAAATTACTTTTAGAAAAAGCCGAATTTGTGAAAGCGCAGATTCAACAATTATTAACGACCGCTAAACAAGGGAAAATTTTGCGAGAAGGTCTAAGTACAGCAATTATTGGCCGACCAAATGTCGGGAAATCCAGTTTGTTAAACCATCTGTTACGAGAAGAAAAAGCTATCGTTACAGATATTGCTGGAACGACACGTGATGTCATTGAAGAATACGTTAACGTTCGCGGTGTTCCTTTAAAATTAATTGATACAGCGGGGATTCGCGAAACAGAAGACATTGTTGAACGAATTGGTGTCGAACGTAGCCGCAAAGCGTTAGCAGATTCGGATTTAATTTTGTTAGTCTTAAATCAAAGCGAAGAATTGACAGAGGAAGATCGTCAACTGTTGGAAGCAACGAAAGGCTTAAAACGCGTTATTCTTTTAAATAAAATGGACTTACCGACAAAACTAGATCCTAACGAATTACAAGAATTAGTCCCTGCAGAAGAAATTTTATCCGTTTCGGTGTTGTCAAACACAGGCTTAGACCAGTTAGAAGCGAAAATTGCTGATCTTTTCTTTGGCGGCCAAACAGGCGAAAAAGATGCTACCTATATTTCTAATACACGTCATATTGCTTTGCTTGATCAAGCAGCGCTTTCGTTACAAGAAGTGATTAACGGCATCGAAGCAGGTATGCCAGTCGATTTAGTTCAAATTGATATGACCCGTTGTTGGGATTATTTAGGGGAAATCGTCGGCGATAGTGTCCAAGATGAATTAATTACACAGTTATTTAGTCAATTTTGTTTAGGAAAATAAGACAAGAGAGGAATTTTTTATGAATCAATATCAAGCAGAATCATATGATGTTATTGTCGTCGGTGCTGGACATGCTGGCTCTGAAGCAGCCTTAGCAGCCGCACGAATGGGCGTTAAAACGTTACTTTTAACAATTAATTTAGATATGGTTGCTTTTATGCCATGTAACCCTTCTGTTGGTGGACCTGCCAAAGGAGTCGTTGTCCGAGAAATCGATGCATTAGGCGGTGAAATGGGTAAAAACATTGATAAAACCTACATCCAAATGCGGATGCTAAATACTGGTAAAGGTCCAGCAGTGCGTGCGTTGCGCGCGCAAGCTGACAAACATGCCTATGCGACAGAAATGAAACATACCATTGAAAAAGAAGAAAATTTAACCCTTCGTCAAGGGATTGTTGAAGAATTAATCGTGGAAGATGGCGTTTGTCGTGGTGTTGTAACTTCAACAGGTGCCGCATACCGTAGTCAAGCAGTGGTGATTACTGCCGGTACTGCCTTGCGTGGCGAAATTATTATTGGTGAATTAAAATATTCATCAGGACCAAACAATTCGCAACCTTCCGTTGGTTTAGCCAATCATTTAAAAGAATTAGGTTTAGAAATCGATCGCTTTAAAACAGGAACGCCGCCACGAGTAAAATCAAGTACGATTGATTATTCTGTGACAGAGGAACAACCAGGCGATAAAGAACCCAACCACTTTAGTTACAGCACGCCAGATAGTGCCTACAATCAAAACCAAGAACCTTGTTGGTTAACTTATACGAATGAAACAACGCATGAAATTATTCAAAAAAATCTACACCGCGCCCCAATGTTTACTGGGATTGTTGAAGGTGTGGGCGCTCGGTATTGCCCATCCATCGAGGACAAAATTGTTCGTTTTGCAGACAAACCAAGACACCAATTGTTCTTGGAACCAGAAGGGTTGAATACCGAAGAAGTTTACGTCCAAGGCTTATCTACTTCTTTACCAGAAGATGTCCAAACAGAAATGCTTCATTCTATTGAAGGATTAGAAAAAGTAGAAATGATGCGTACAGGTTACGCCATTGAATACGATGTGGTAGTCCCTCACCAATTACGCCCAACATTAGAAACAAAGGTCATTGAGAATCTTTATACAGCAGGTCAAACGAACGGAACTAGTGGCTACGAAGAAGCTGCTGGTCAAGGCTTGATGGCAGGAATTAATGCTGCATTGAAAATTCAAGGCAAAGAGCCTCTTGTTTTAAAACGTAGTGATGGCTATATTGGCGTCATGATTGACGATTTAGTTACAAAAGGCACTAACGAACCTTATCGCTTATTAACGTCACGTGCGGAGTATCGTTTGATTTTACGACATGACAATGCGGACTTACGTTTAACAGAAATGGGTCATGAAATTGGCTTAGTCAAAGAAGAACAATATGCCGCCTATCTAGTCAAAAAAGCGGCTGTTGAAGCGGAAATTGCCCGCTTAGGCAAACATCGGATTAAACCAACCAAAGAAGTGCAAGCATTTTTGGAAACCAAAGGCGCTGCTGGCTTAAAAGATGGTATTTTAGCTAGAGATTTTCTGAAACGCCCAGAAATCAGTTATCAAGAAGTCGCTCAATTTATTCCCGCACCTGAAGAGGCGCTCGATCCGAAAGTGATTGAACAAGTAGAAATTCAAATCAAGTACGAAGGCTACATTAAAAAAGCCATGGAAAAAGTTGAGAAACTAAAACGCATGGAAGCAAAACGCATTCCAGAAAACATTGATTACCAAGCGATTAACGGCTTGGCTACAGAAGCAAAACAAAAACTACAAAAAATCCAACCAGAAACGATTGCCCAAGCAAGCCGTATCAGCGGTGTGAACCCCGCTGACATTAGCATTTTGATGGTCTACATCGAACAAGGAAAAATCGCGAAAGTGCAAGGATAATAAAAATTTGAAGCAGTTGCTTCTTCACGGATGATTGATTGTGAAGAAGCAACTGCTTTTTTGTTTTGAATTAGTCTACTTTTTTTTCTAAACTGCAAAAAAAGACTGTCTTAAATAATTTCACAAACTGACCTATACTGAAAGCGCAAACAAATGATAGGAGTGGAACAAATGACAGATTGGTTAGGAATTAAAGGAAAAGTAGTGATTGTTACAGGAGGCTCATCTGGTATTGGTCGCAGCATTGTTGAAAGCTTGTTAGCGCAAGAGGTCTATGTCGCTAATTTTGATATTTCAGCATCAGAAACGCAACATGAGCATTTACTCTTTGTGAAAGTCGATGTAACTTCTCGAGCAGAAGTAGAAGCGGGTGTCGCTCAAGTGGTGGAAAAATTTGGAACCGTAGATGGCCTAGTAAATAACGCCGGAATCAATATTCCTCGTCTATTGGTGGATAAAAATCATCCTCATGGGCCTTATGAATTATCGGATGAGGTATTCGACAAAATTGTAGCCATCAATCAAAAAGGGCTCTACCTAATGAGCCAAGCAGTGGGCCGGATTCTTGTACAAAAACAAGCAGGTGTCATTATTAATATGTCTTCAGAAGCTGGATTAGAAGGCTCCGAAGGGCAAAGCGCCTACGCTGCAACGAAAGCAGCAGTCAGCAGTTATACACGTTCATGGGCTAAAGAGTTAGGAAAATCAAACGTCCGTGTCGTGGGGATTGCGCCAGGCATTATGGAAGAAACGGGCTTGCGCACTTTAGCATACGAAGAAGCATTGGCTTATACACGAAACATTTCTGTGGAGAAATTGCGATCAGGTTATTCAAAAACTAGTAC
>OLJQ01000097.1_pt1 | contig 9682 bp, 7 predicted proteins | sample 1603621 | NCBI WGS metagenome assembly OLJQ01 (sample SAMN04436612, study PRJEB24849) | human gut metagenome | biome: human gut; feature: NICU; material: stool | host: Homo sapiens | place: USA: Saint Louis, MO | collected 2009-12-03 | reverse complement strand
AGCGATTAATATGATTGTCAAAAAGTAAAACAACGCAAACTTATTCAATGAAAGATAAGTTTGCGTTGTTTTTTTATTTATTAGACGAATCTGCCCCGCATTTTTTTAAATTGACAAGCATAAAAAGAATCGTGCCAATTAGTAAAATCACGACGGCGATATAAAAGCCCATGACTTTCGAACCCGTTGTGTCAGAAATTTTCCCAGTCAAAGCTGGGGCGATCACAGATGACATCATGCCGAAAAAGTTAAACACGCCCAAAGTAGTGCCAATTCCAATTTTTGGTGCATTTTCACCTAGCCAAGAAATAATAATCGGTTCTACAGCTAATTTTCCTAAGAACCCATACATAATTAAAGCAATTAATAACAACGTCGCATTACTTACTTGTACAGTTAACAAGAGCATAGCTGTTGCTAAAAATTCTAAAACAACGATGAATTGAACTTTTTTATGCATGTACTTATCCGCCAACCGACTAAAAAATAACGCTCCTGGAATAGAGGCAAATGCGACCAGCGAAGAGGACAATCCAATTGCCGCTCCTTGGAAACCACGTTCGGTACTTAAAAAATTAGGTAACCAAGTCACAATCATATAATATGCATAACAAGTGCCAAAATATAAAATATACGCAAATAGCATATGTGGCGCAAACAGTTTTTTAAAGGGCACTTTTTCTTTTACCGCTCCGTTATCTTTTTCATCAACAACGGTTGGCTGAATCAAGGCCATGTCTTCTTTATGATTGCGAATAATCACTTGAAAAGCCACTAACATACAAATAATCATAAAGGCGGAAATGTACATCATCACTTGCCAAGGTAATCCTTTTTGGGCAACTAAATAACTAGATAAAATCATCCCTAAACCTGAACCAACTGCTGAACCACTGTTGACAATAGCTGTTGCAAAACTTTTTTTGGCTTGAGGAATGTTTTGCGACGTCAACGAGTAAGCCGAGCCATAGAAAGAACCACATCCTAAGCCTGCCAATAAGCTACCTAAGTAAATTGTTCCAATCGTTTGGGCTTGGGCAATCAGTAATGCTGCCAGCGCAAACAAGATAAAGCCTGGAATTAATACACGTTTTTTCCCAATTTTGTCTACCAAGAAGCCTGCAGGAATCTGCATGACTACGTAACCGAGAAAATAAAAGCTAGAAATGGACCCTAGGGCCGTATCGGAAGCGTTACCATTTAGAGACGCGCGAATTTGTGGATAAACGGGAGAAAGCGCGGAACGATAAATCCAGATTGTTACCCAGCCCATACATAGTAAAATAACGATTTTTTTCCAATAAGCCAACGAACTTTTTGTCTTGTCTGTCATTTTCTTTTCCTCCACCAATCATTTTTTTGGTTAACGTTTCACAAGGAACAAAAGCACTACGCTTTTTTACGTAGTGACCTTTGCCTTACCTTCTTTTTTAGTTTAAATACTCAGCCAATGCATGAGTACTACCGCTACCGCCTTCAAATTGATATCCTTGGTGTTTCAATACAGTCTCAAAGGCACTTAAGAAATGCAACACATTGTCTTCGCGACTGCTGTAACCCATATTACCGACCCGCCAAATTTTTCCTTTTAAATCACCGAAGGAAGAGGCAATTTCAACTTTAAAATGATCCAATAATAAGCTCCGCACTTTTTCACCATCAATTCCTTCTGGAATGACCACAGGAATGACTGTTGGTGTTTTTGTGTCTAACTTCCCGAAAATTTCTAAGCCCATTTTTTGCAGACTTTCAACTAAAATACGATCGTTTTTCCGATGGCGTGCGTAGACATTTTCCATGCCTTCTTGAAGTAACAAGCGCAGCCCTTCATGTAGCCCATAAATCATTGTAGTCGCTTCTGTATGGTGATTTAAGCGCTCTGGTCCCCAATATTTTTCTAATTGCGATAAATCCAAGTAGTTACTTTGAATGAACCGTTCATTCCGCGCATCCGCGCCAAGCCCTAACTCTTTTTGGTAACGGCCCGCCAGATAATCGGCTACACGTTGGTTGTAGGTAATTAAAGAAAGGCCTGAAGGTACGCTGACACATTTTTGAGTGCCTGCTACCGCAATATCAATCTTCCAATCATCGACCTTTGTTTCAACACCGCCGTAAGTCGCCACCATATCTACTACAAAGAAAATTTCATTTTCCCGACAAAAGGCGCCAATTTGATCCAGTGGTTGCATTTGTGCATTCGCCGTTTCGCCGTGGACCATCGCAACAATTTTTGGTTGATGTTCTTTAATCGCTTCAATCACCGTTGTTTGTTCAAACGGTGCGAGCCAGTCCTTTTCTAAATAAATGACTTCGGCCCGGGCGCGTTCGCAAATTTCACCTAATAAATAAGCAAACCGGCCATACGCAGGCACAAGCACTTTGTCGCCTGGCTCAATCAACGCAAATAACCCCGCTTCCAAGCCTGAACGTGACGTGCCATCAATGGCAAAGGCTTGTTGATTCTTTGTGGCAAAAGGTACTTTAATCATTTCCCGAACTTCATCCATAATTTATAGAAATTCTGGATCAAATTGCCCTAAAATTGGTTGACCCATTTGACGAAGTACCGATGGATGGGCTTCGACTGGTCCCGGCGTCATGATTGTTCGCCGTACAAAATTTGGTTGTTGATACATAGTAATCCCTCACTTCATTTTTAATTCTTCTCTTTTATTATCTTTGGAAAAACCCAGAAATTCATTGTTCAATTTGCACTATTTTGACTTTGTTTTTTAGACATATTCAATAACTATCTTTTGTACTCCTTTTTATTCTTCGCTATAATATAAAAAAAGGAGGTTGTTGTGATGAAAATATTAGCTGAGGTCTTGGCTTTACCAAGATTTTCTGACTTACAATTATTATCGTCTCACTCAAACTTAACACAGCCCTTGGAAAGTGTAGAAATCACGGAAACACCTGATGTGGCTGATTTTATCCCTAAAAATGTCATGATTTTAACAACGGCAATGATTTATAAAGATGATCAAGAAAAATTGAAACCTTTTATTGACTCGCTAAAACAAGCAGAGTGTACGGCTTTAGGAATCAAAGTTGGGCGGTTCCTTGACGAAATTTCACCAGAAATTGTTGCCTATGCCAGTGCCGTTGATTTGCCCCTGATTAAAATTCCTAGCACACAGCCACTAGGCGGGTTGTTGCATGAAATTGTAGGCTATCTTCGTGATAGCAAAACCGAACAGATGTCTGTAGCATTTGACATACAAAAGCGTTTTTCAACATTATTAATGCAAGATGTTGATGCTACGCGCTTCATCGCTGAATTTGCGAAAATTTTAAATGCGCCAATTATTTTATTAAGTCCTTGGCAACAGGTGATTGCCCACTCGAATTATTTTTATGGCAATCAAAAATCGGCGGAGTTTTTCATCGAACAATTATCAAAAGACCACTTTCAACAATTGGCACAAGAAAAGAAAATCTTTCGTTTACAGGATGAGCGACAAGAAAACATTCAAGTAGCTGGCTTTCCAATTCGTGTGAACGATTATTTTCCCTATTATTTATTGGTCTTATCTCCTGAACAGATTCCTTATCCTATTTCTGAATTTGCCATTGATCAGGCCATTTTAGTTTTGACTTTTATGTTATTTAAAAACCAGAAAATTGCTGAATCTTTTGAGCATCTCAAAACAGACTTTTTGGACCGCTTGCTTGATACACATCAAGAAGCGCTGAGTAAACATCAAAATTGGTTGGAACTTTGGAAAAATTATCGTTTAATCAACAGTGATTATTATCAATTAGCGATTGTCTACGGCGTGACTAAACCAGAAAATGAAACCCATATTCGTTATCAGCAAGCGGAAGGGCAACTAATTTTCCAATGGCTCAAAGAACAATTGCCGGAAATCCTGCCAGATGTCGCCTTGTTTAAATTAAAAAATCAAAATAAAAGTATCTTGATTTTTCAATCTAAAAAAAATGCCCATTTGATGATTTTGCAAAACCTCGCTGAACGTTTGCAACAGGCTTTGCCTATTACCATTCGCTTTGCTTTAGGCTATGCTTATGAAAACCTAGAAGATTTGCCTAACTCTTATATTGAAGCTTCCTCGACATTAGAGGCTTCTTTACACGCTCAAAAACCAGCGACTGTGCAATTGTTCCATCCCAAAGGCCTAGCTGGACTTTTTGAAAAGATTGGCACTGAAGATGTTGAATACTTTTGCCAGCAACAATTGAAAGAGTTGGCCTACCCGACGGAACCGACGTTACAAGAATTACGAAAAACCTTGAAAGTTTTTTTAGATTTCAATTGCGAAATTACTAAAACGGCCAACGCTCTTTACCTTCACAGAAACACCATTAAATATCGCATGAATCAATGTGAAAAATTATTAGGTACCTCTATTCAAGAGCCTGAGACGAGTTTACTCTTACGTGTAGCGCTAGAACTTTCAGAAAAATAATTAACAGGAAAATAGCCGAATAAAAGTAACGTCTACCAAGAAGAAGGACTCTACCGTTCACCACTGCGTGTTCAAATCCTATTGTTCCGAGGTCATTACTTTACATTCGGCTTTTCTTTATAATTCTGGTTCACGATTGGCATCTTTGGAATAAACGTACATTAGCGGTTCTTCACGGCCAACCGCATAGGCCGCTTGTGGCACATAGGCACTCATGAAAATATAGTCCCCTTTTTCCACTGGATACCATTCATTGTCCAAATTGTACATCCCTTGGCCACTAATTAAATACGCACCATGCTCTTGGACATGCGTTTCAATGTAGGCATGACTAGCGCCTGGTTCAAAAGATAAGATATGCATATTCATATCAAAGTCAAACTCTTTCGGTAATAAACTCCAAAGTAAAACGTCTGTCATTCCTTCATATTCTTCGGGTTGTTGGTCATGAATTGACCCAACCACTTTATAAGGTTGATGGCCCGCCAACGGCTGATAGCGTTTTTTATATAAGAAAACTTCTGTATCCGCTTCCTGTGCATTCGCTAAATACATTTTCATTTCAGGCGTAAAGTAGGCGTAGCCCCCTGCTTCAAGTTCATGAGTTTCTTGACCATCTGAAACGCGCAAACGACCGTCAATGACATAAACCAACGTTTGAATCCCGTCGCCACCAAAACCAGTTGTTTGTTGACCATTTTTATGAAACGTAGCAATGTAATCCACAAATGTCGCACCTAATTTAGGTGATCCCAAAATGGAAATATCGACATTTTCAAAACCAGGTACTGCATTTTGCACCAAACCATCATGGGGAATAATGGCGTAATTGTCTTTTTTTATCACAGCTCTTGATGTTAACAATTCTTTTTGGTAACCAACTCGATTATTTTTATAACCCATCACAATTCTTCCTTTTCTATCTTATTTATACGCTAATTCATATAAGGTATCTGCTAAAAGCTTGACGCCTTCAACCAAATCTGGAAATGCCGTTGCTTCTGCTGGATTATGACTAATCCCACCAATACTTGGCACAAATATCATCGCTGTCGGGTAATGGGGCGCAATAATTTGCGAATCATGCCCAGCGCCACTATGCATCATACGATACTGATACTTGCCTTCTTTGGCTTTTTGTTCAATAACTTCTACAATTGCTTGATTCATCGGTACAGGGGCTTCATCCATCCAGCGGTCAATCGCAATCGTTAAGCCTAATTCTTGAGCAATTGTCTTCATCCGTTCTTCTAATTCACCTGTAAAATGTCGTAAAAAAGCAGCGTCGGTATGACGGCAGTCAATTGTAAATTCCACTTCTCCAGGCACCACGTTTACTGTATTGGGTTTCGGAATGACTTTACCGAATGTTAAAACTAACGGATCCCCAATTTCGTTCGCACGATCAATGGCTTCTGCACAAATTTTAGCAAAGCCATATACCGCATCATGACGGTAACTCATTGGCGTAGTGCCTGCATGATTGGCTTGCCCTTTTAAGTTAACCGTGTAGCGACGTTGCCCTACAATACTATGAACAACACCGACTTGGAGCTTTTCGTTCTCTAAAATATTGCCTTGTTCAATATGAATTTCGACAAATGCTTCAATGTCCTCACGTCTAGTTTGCTCCTGCCGAAAATCAAAGCCTTGGCGATGCATCTCATCAACAAACTTTTTACCTTCGTTGTCAGAGATATCGACTACTTCTTCACGTTTGGCTTCACCAACGACATTTTTGCTTCCCCAGAAAACCGTTGGAAAACGACTCCCTTCTTCTTCAGCCATGGAAAGCACTTCTAAAGAACGCCGTGGTTTCCCATATTTGTCTAATAAATATTGAACAGCTGTCATGGAAGCAATGACACCATATTGACCATCTAAGGTCCCACCATTAACTACTGTGTCGATATGTGACCCAGTTAAAATCGTTTCCTGAGGAAATTCCGTTCCTGCCACTCGACAAAACAGATTCCCGACTTCGTCAAATTGCGTTTCCAGTCCAAACGCCTCAGTTTGACTTTGCACATACTTTTGTGCTGCCAACCACGAATCTGTATAAAGTAAGCGTGTCATCCCTCCTGCAGGATCACTCCCAATTGCTGACAACTCTTCGATTCTTTGTTTTAAAACTTTTTCCAAGTCCATCACAAAACCTCCTGACTGATTACACTCTGATTGTAAACGTTTCCCTAGCTATCTTCATTGTACTTATCAAACAAAATTAAGCCTTTTTTTGTGCAAAATAGCCAACGAACATTCTCTAACTCGTGGACAGAGGTGCTAATTCAATCACGCTTCTGTCCCTTTACATTTCTAAAATAAGTGTTTAATTTTTGATAAATACGCCGTTAAACGCCTCAGTTACTCCAGTTTCTTGTGCGTAAATTGTTTCGCCTCTTAAAATTGTTTGAATCACTTGGGCCCCAATTTCACGACCAATGTAAGGACTAATTTTATTTCGGTATTCTAAATCTTCTGCTTTTAAGATATACGGCGCATTAGGTTTAATTAGTACAAAATCGGCATCCTTACCAATGCTGATGCGGCCCTTTTGTGCTAAGTGATAACGGTCAGCTGGGTTTGCTGCAATCATATCCGCGAATTGTTTCAAGGATAAACCACGTTTTTGGACGGCTTCATCGAATAACACATCGACGTTATTTTGAACACCAGAAATGCCGCCCCAAGCTTCAAAAGCATTGGTTGTATCTTTTAAGTCTGGCGTACAAGGAGAATGGTCAGAGGTTACAAACGCGATGCCGCCTGTTTGCACGTGGTTCCATAAGGCGGCTTGTTGGTCCGCGTCACGAATCGGCGGTGAACATTTGACAACTGGACCAATGGCATCAAGTTCATCCGTGGTAAAATATAAATAATGCGTACATGTTTCACAAGTCACATCTACCCCTTCTGCTTGGGCTTTCAAAACTTCTTCCACGCCTTCTTGACAAGCCACATGGCAAATATGAATCCGACAACCTGTTTCTTTGGCAAATAAAATGGCTTTTTGAATCGCTTCAACTTCGGTAAACACGGGACGTGTAGCTACATATGCCGCTAAAGTCGTTTCGCCATTTTGATAAGCTACCGCGCCTAATTTATCCGTAATTGGCGCATTTTCTGCATGGATTGCTAGCACTTTGCCAGTTTTGGCGACTTGTTTCATTCCTTCATATAGTGAATAATCGTCGACATTTTGAAAATCTCCTTCAATTGAACGATCGCCGCACGTTCCCAAAAAGCATTTATAGCCAGAAACGCCTCCTTCATCAAGTTCCTGAATCCCACCAGCCAAGTTGGTCGGGACCACGCCGCCAAATGACCCTACATCTACTTTTAGTTTATTTTCTCCTGCCTTGTATTTGATCTCAAGAGAGGTCTTATCCACAGTTACTGGAATCTGATTTAAAGGCATTTCCATAAAGGTCGTCACGCCCCCTTTGGCACAAGCGGCCGTTCCTGTGACATACCCTTCCCATTCATCGCGGTAACCACCACCAGGATCGGTAATATGAACATGAGCATCCACCATCCCAGGACTAACGACCAAACCCGTCGCATCAATCACACGTTCTCCCGACAAGTCTTGCCCGATCGCTACGATTTTTCCTCCTTGAACGGCGACATCCGTAATGACTTCTCCAGTTTCTAAAATAACTAACCCGTTTTTAATCACTAACTCTGCTTGCATTTATTTTCCCTCCTGATAAGCTGTTTCTTTCACTTTTTTTGAATCCCAAGTCCATTTTTTTAACACTAAGTACAGCACAAAACCTGTGGCAAAGCCCACAAACCACGAAATATCAGCAATGATTTTAACCTGTGGAATAAATTGACCACTTAAGGAAAGAACCAACGCCAGAATAGTAGCGACATACGCCGGCTTGTTTAATCCGTAAAAAGGATTGGCTTCCTCTTTTTTGTGTTTATCTACGTATAAAGCATTTAAATCAATTTGTTGCTTTTGAACAAAATAATAATTCGCAATCATCACACCAGCGACTGGTCCTAAAACAGCCCCAATTGCGTTCAGAAAAATAAAAATACTATCGGCGTTTTCCATCAGTTTCCAAGGCATAATGAGAAAGCTAATAACACTGGCAATCATGACGCCTTTTTTATACGTCATTTTTTTAGGAAACAGCGCCGCCAATTGATAACCTGCCGGAATGATGTTCCCTGTTGCATTCGTTGAAATAGTCGTTAATAAGAAAACAGACATGGCTAAGACCACCACTGCCACATTATCTAAACGATCAATAATGTTTAAAATATTCCATTCTTGAATCCCAAAATACAGCGAACCACCTAACAGAATAACCACACTGGAAAAAGCGAAAATCCCATAACCAACAACTAAACCTGCTGTTTGCCCCACAACCTGAGCACGTGTCGAGCGCGCATTCTTAGTAAAATCCGCCACACTCGCACCAGGCGCTGACCAAACGGCCACAACCGAGTTAAAAATAATCAGATACGCCACCAGTGGATTGACTGAACGAATCGCACCAGAAACTTGATAGGACAAAATTGGTGTTAAACCGCCCCCAGCTCGAATGGCCCAAATCGTTAATCCAATAATAACGACATAAATCAACGGACTTAAAATGGCGGTAAAACGGTTCAAAATTTTGCTACCACCGAAACCTATTGCCACATTTAAGAGCCAGAAAAGAGTAAACGCCATTAATTCAGGTAGCCTGAGACCAAAAAACTGGAATGATCCACCAATTTCTAAAAAGTTCGGCCAAAATTTCCCGAGAATAATTAATAAAGCGAGCGACCCTGTAAATGTTTGCAGACCAAACCAAGCAATCGCAGCCACACAACCTCTTAAGAACCCTGGCAGTTTTGCCCCGAGACTGCCGTAAGTAGACTGTAAGTGCATCGCAAAAGGAATGCCATATTTAGAGCCAGCCACGCCATTCAAATTCATGAAAGTTGCTACAATGAATGAGCTTAACACAACTGCCAGCATAACTTGCAGCGGCGATAAACCTAAGAAAATAAAGCCGCCCACTGCTGCATAATTCGGGATATTATGAATCGAACCCATCCATAATGTAAAAAAATTGCGCGCGCCCATTGTCCGTTGTTTCGGGCTACTTGGCAACAAATCCTCATTGTAGCCACGTGCTTTCAGTGCTGTTTCTTCTTGAGCTGTTACTTGAGACACATTTTTCTCCACGACAAACTCTCCTTTTTATTAAAAAATTTTTTTCTATTAAAACACCGTGCCTTCT
>OLJQ01000090.1_pt1 | contig 11377 bp, 14 predicted proteins | sample 1603621 | NCBI WGS metagenome assembly OLJQ01 (sample SAMN04436612, study PRJEB24849) | human gut metagenome | biome: human gut; feature: NICU; material: stool | host: Homo sapiens | place: USA: Saint Louis, MO | collected 2009-12-03 | reverse complement strand
TGTTGTTACTGAAATGTTTTGATGTATTGACCTTTAGCAGTTGATGGTTTAGCTTTCAATAATACGTCGTTAATTGTGTTGAAGTTTTCAACCAATTTTTCGTTATCAAATGAAACTTTACCGATTGGTACGTGGATGTTACCAGCTTTGTCAACGCGGTAAGTTACTTTACCAGCTTTAACTTCTTCAACAGCTTTTGTAACGTCCATTGTTACAGTACCAGTTTTAGGGTTTGGCATTAAACCTTTTGGTCCTAAGACACGGCCTAATTTACCAACTGTAGCCATCATGTCAGGAGTCGCAACAACTACGTCAAAGTCGAACCATCCACCTTGGATTTTTGCAACCATGTCGTCGTCGCCTACGAAATCTGCACCAGCAGCTTCAGCTTCTTTAGCTTTTTCGCCTTTAGCGAATACTAAAACAGTTTGTGTTTTACCAGTTCCGTTTGGAAGCACAACTGCTCCACGGATTTGTTGGTCTGCTTTTTTAGGGTCAACGTTCAATTTGTAAGCAACTTCAACTGTTGCGTCAAATTTCGCGATGTTTGTATCTTTTGCTAAAGCTACTGCTTCTTCAACTGAGTAAGCTTTTGTAGCATCAACTTTTTTCAATGCTTCTTGCATTTTTTTGCTCTTTTTAGCCATTTTGTTTCCTCCTTGATTGTGGTTATAACGGTTGTACCTCCCACGTCTTTCATATCTTTAAATATGAAACGAACTGAGAAGCTACTTCTTTGAGTAAGTGTGGAATAAAAATTATTCTACGATGATACCCATGCTTCGTGCAGTTCCTGCAACCATGCGCATTGCTGCTTCAACGTCAGCGGCGTTTAGGTCTGCCATTTTAAGTTCAGCGATTTCTTTCACTTGATCGCTTGAAACTGTTGCAACTTTAGTTTTGTTTGGTTCACCTGAACCTTTTTCGATTTTTGCAGCTTTTTTCAATAAGACTGCAGCAGGTGGTGTTTTAGTAATGAATGTAAATGAACGATCTTCATATACAGAGATTACTACTGGAATAATTAAGCCTGCTTGGTCAGCTGTACGAGCATTGAATTCTTTAGTGAATCCCATGATGTTGATACCTGCTTGACCTAACGCTGGACCTACTGGTGGAGCTGGTGTTGCTTTCCCCGCAGGAATTTGTAATTTAACGATTTTTTCTACTTTTTTAGCCACGAAAATACCTCCTTAAGTTCTCGTGCGTGGTTAATGGGGTTGAGATTTCCCCTCCCACTCAACGTACATTTAAAACATACCCTATTACTATACAGGATTCCCTTTACTTTTTCAAGATGTTTTTATGATTTCAAGGCAATTTTTTTATCCGTTATTTTCTTCATGAAATGTGCATCATGCTCAATCACTAGCATTGCAGGCCTCACAGATAAGATTAGCGCTTCTAATTGTTGATGATTAAACACATCCAAGTAATTAAGGGGTTCATCCCAAATATAAAGTTCAGCTGATTGAGACAATGATTTGGCTACTTCGACTTTTTTCCGTTGCCCCATACTCATTTGTTCAATTCGATTAGTGAAAACGGCGCGCTCCATCCCAAGTTTTCGTAAGTTATTTAAAAATTGGGTGTAATCTAACTGATTTTTCTCTGCAAATTCGGATAAAGTTCCTTGATTGTCTTCATAATCTTGGCGCACATAAGAAATGGTTAATTGGTGAGCCAGAGTGGCTTCTCCTTCTGAATCTCCAGAAAAATCCCCCAACAAATACTGAATCAAGCTCGATTTTCCTGAGCCATTTTTTCCTGTTATTCCGACAATTTCTCCCGCGTTTATTGAAAAAGAAATTGGCGTAAATAGCCAATTTTTCTCGTAGCCTAGACGAAGCTCTTCCACCGTCAATAATGTTTTGTGATGCGTTGGCTGATAATCCATTGACAAAGGATCAATATACTCAAGATCTTTTAATAGTTTTTCTTTTTCTGCTAATTGTGTTTCGGCACGTTGTTGAATGTGTTTCGAGCGCTTCATTACGCGCGCTGCCCGGGCACCAATGGCTCCTGTATCAAAAATCGCCCCGCTTCCTTTTTCTTTAGCATTGCCGTACTTATCACCTTCACGGTTCATCGACCATTCCGCTTTTTTACGAGCGGTTTCTTTCAAGCGATTGACTTCTTTTTTGATTTTTTCATTTTCTGCCAGTTCAAAAGCATCTCTTAATTTTTTTTGCTCTTCATAAATAGAAAAATCCCCTTGGTACAGTGTCAATTGACTTTTTTCAATCGCCAAAATATGATCAACCACTTCATCAACAAATGCCCGATCGTGGCTGACTAAAATAAACCCGTGTTTCTTTTTCTTCAAATATTCAGCCACTTGTTGTCTGCCAGCTAGATCTAAATGATTTGTTGGCTCGTCAATTAAAGGAAAGGCATTTTCTTCAATAAAAAGAAGACCTAATAAAACTTTCGTCTTTTCGCCGCCTGATAAAGAAGAAAAGGGCCGCCATAAAACTTCAGGATCAACGTTTAAAAGCGTTAATTCTCGTTCTAATTTCCACTGTTCAAAAGAAGTCACCTCTTGTAAGACATAATAAGTGAGCTGTTGTTCTTCTGCAACTGTTTGTGGAAAATAGACGAAATCGACTTGATGAAGAATCTCTCCTTGGTAATCCAACTGCTTTTGTAACAATCTTAATAAGGTTGTTTTCCCACGGCCATTGCGGCCAATCAATCCTAATTTCCAATTGGTATCCATCGTGATATTTGCCTGATCAAAAAGCAACGCTTCTTGATTATCATAGGCAAAAGATAGTTGTTTTAGTTCAATTTTCGACATAAATATACCTCCATAAAGCAAAATTGATGCAGCTTTACGGAAATCAGCGGCATCAATCCAAGGTATACAAAAAGACCCATGGTTGAATTCTTTAAGCTAATTTCCGAAAATCCGCACACTCCACCCGTTATATTCAGGCAAAGTTATACAGTTTCTCTAAAAAATTAACTTAAATTTTCAACGCACGAATCCCTCTTTTCGTCTTTTATTATCTAGAATTTAGCATCTCTTCACTGATTTGTCAACGAAGGCCCCTTGCTTTCATTCTGATAAAAATTTAAATTATTCGCTAAAACACAAGCGATTGCCTAGTTCCCCGCCATTTTTTGTGTTAGACTTCCAATGAAAACATATTCTAATGAAGAAGGTGCTGAAATGGAAGAGTTACGCTTTAATAGTGTTTTTGATATTATCGGACCTGTTATGATTGGTCCAAGCAGTTCTCATACAGCTGGAGCGGCAAGAATTGGAAAAGTGGTTCGCAGTATTTTTGGACAGCAACCTGATAGCGTTGACATTTATTTATATGAGTCTTTTGCCAAAACTTATCGTGGTCACGGAACAGATATCGCCTTAGTTGGCGGCCTTTTAGGTATGGAACCAGATGATGAGCAACTAGCCAATTCTTTGGAAATTGCTTATGAACAAGGAATGGAAGTTTGTTTTATTCCTAAAAGTGAAAAAGCAGACCACCCTAATTCCGTTAAAATTGTGGTTTCTTCTGGCGACCGAAAACTATCTGTGACAGGAATTTCAATTGGTGGTGGAAACATTCAAATTTCTGAATTAAATGGCTTCAAATTGTCTTTAAGTATGGGCACGCCAACATTGCTAAGGTGACCAACATCCTTTCAGCTAGCGATATCAATATTAGTACAATGACCGTTACCCGAGAATCTAAAGGGGAAAAAGCGATTATGATTATTGAAGTTGATCAAGCCGAAGTCGGTGACATTGTCATGCAATTAGCTGAAATCCCTCATATATATAGCGTTAACTATTTTGACTAAATGAACGTAAAGGAGTAATACGATGTTTTATTCAATTAAAGATTTGGTAGCTCAAGCGAAAGATTACCCTTCTGTGAGCGAATTAATGATTGCAACAGAAATGGCTCATGGCGGGTATTCTCGTGAACGAATTATTGAAACAATGGAAAAAAATCTAGCCGTTATGAAACAATCCGTCGCTGAAGGAATCGCTGGTGTTACCTCAGTAACAGGGCTAACTGGTGGCGATGCAACCCGCTTAAATGATTACATACATTCAGGCAACTTTTTAAGCGGTGAGACCATTTTACAAGCCGTGCGAAATGCGATTGCTGTTAATGAAGTTAATGCAAAAATGGGCTTGATTTGTGCTACACCAACCGCAGGCAGTGCCGGAGTAGTTTCTGGCGTCTTGTTGGCAGTTATTGACCGCTTAAAGTTAACGCATCAGCAACAATTGGATTTTCTATTTACCGCTGGGGCTTTTGGCTTAGTGATTGCCAATAATGCCTCAATCAGTGGTGCCGAAGGTGGTTGTCAAGCTGAAGTCGGTTCTGCTAGTGCAATGGCAAGTGCCGCTTTAGTTGCGGCTTCTGGCGGTACGCCTGATCAATCTGCTCAAGCTGTAGCCATTACGATAAAAAATATGATGGGCCTCATTTGTGATCCTGTTGCGGGACTTGTTGAAGTTCCTTGCGTGAAGCGAAATGCATTAGGTTCTTCTCAAGCCTTCATCTCAGCTGATATGGCTTTAGCGGGGATTCGAAGTGTTATTCCACCAGACGAAGTCATCCACGCAATGTACCAAGTGGGTCGCCAAATGCCACAAATTTTCAAGGAAACAGCTGAAGGCGGTCTTGCGGTGACACCAACTGCACAACGTTTAAGCAAAGAAATTCTAGAGAAACAAAAATAGAAATAACTATAGCAAGAAGCTTACAGAAAAAAATGTCCATTCGTTTTTTCCGTAAGCTTCTTACTTTAATAACTTGTTCCGCCTAAACCAACCACAGCGACAATTCCATTCATGACATCTTTCATCGTTTCACCTACAAATGAAACAGTTCTACCATCAATGCGTTTAATCATTGGTAACATTTCAATACGATCTGCTTGTGCTGTCGTCACACATTGCAATTTTACAGTTGCAGGTGTTTGCAAGGCATATCGGGGTAATTCAGACAACGCAAAGGAAGTTAACACCTGACTTGTAGTTGCTACTATAGCTTCCCGAACTTGTTGCATGGGTCTATTTTTGATTGCATAACGTCCCAGAGATTCTTTGGTGGAAACAAAGGGAACTTCGGGCATCATTTTTTCTTGAAAAAGTTGTTCCTCTAAGCCTGATTCACCGATAATTAAACCAACAGGGACACCTAATTCGCTAGCGTAAGCTGCATTAATTGTCGTTTCATTCATCGCTAAGTCGTTTATTTTTAAATCATAAGCAACACTAGCGCTATACCCATGATCCATATTCCCTTTTTGTTTACCAATACCGGCATGATAACCTAAGAAAAAGACCACATCATAGCTACTATCCAAGCCACTCATCATATAATCCATGCGAGGAAAGCCGCTCACTAAGGAAATTCGTTCATCCATTTCTGCCAAGCGCGCATAAGCTAAATTCAATCCACGGCTATGCGAATCGGCAATAGTAATTTCTGTAATTTGTTCATTTTTGGCACTCTTTTGAATCCCTTCAATTAACCAAGCCACATGTTGGTGATATAATTCTCGGAATAAAACGGTGTCTTCTTTTTCCATATCAAATGTCGCAATACCTGCTAATCCTTCAATATCGCATGATACATAAATCTTCATTTGTTCCACTCCTTTGACAATGGCTGAACCAGTGCTTGAATTTTGTCAGCATCTAAATTTTTGATTAATTGAATGACTAATTCTTTCGCCGCTTGGTAATCTTGAAAATCTACATAGCAATGGGGTGTGTGAGCGTAACGGACAGGAATTCCTACAACAATCGTCGGGGCTCCTTGAACTTGTGTAATCGCCATGCCATTGGTTCCACCACCACTTCGAACAGAAACTTGAACAGGAATTTTGTGTATTTTAGCAATCTCTAGTGCATACTCTTGAAATTCCGGATTCGTAATCATAGAAACATCAAAATAACGTAACATCGGTCCTTTTCCCATTGCTGATTGAATCATCTCTGGCGTTTCTGCCGTATCATCAGCCGGGCAGCCTTCGAAAACAATAGCTAAATCAGGATTGACTTGTTTTGCGGCAATAAGTGCTCCTCTTTCGCCAACTTCTTCTTGTGCAGTTACTGTCGCAACTAACTTGAATGGAAGTGTCTCTTCTTTCAACTCCTCCATGACGTCCACTAAGCAAGCACAGCCAATGCGACAATCAAAAGCTTTTCCTAAAAAAAGATCTGTCTGTTCGTTGTAACAACACGTCACATCTGGAATGACCGGTGCACCAAGATCGATTTTGTACGTTTCAATTACTTCTTCTTTTGAGGTAGCACCAATGTCGATCGTCAAATCAGCAATGGTTAATGGCCGCTGACGTTCCTCTGGTGTCATAAAATGAGGGGGCCGACTAGTAACTACGCCTGGCAGATAGGTGCCTTCCCGGTTACGAATCCGAACTTTTTGTGCAGAAATCGTATTAGGGACCCAGCCACCTAACGGAAGAAAACGCAACAAGCCGTTTTCTTTAATTGCTTGAATCATAAAACCCACTTCGTCACTATGGGCATCAAAAAGCACAACTGGACCTTCACTTAGATTATTTTTCTTCTCAAGATATAAATTTTTAATGGCATCTAGCCGTTGAATAGTAAAATCCGCAGTTGCGTGTTGAAGGATTCTAACGACTTCTGTTTCAAAGCCTGAAACACCATTAGCATTTGAAAGTTCCTGAATTAATTGAACAGCTTGACTTTTTTTCATTTTTTCCCAACCTTTACTTGTCACTGATAGAGACTGATTTGTAATAGCCTGAACCTAATGGACCATAGACTAAATTTTGGACAGAATCGGCCACTAAGCGTGCTTCTGTTAATTGATAAAGAGGAACTAGGGGTGCTTCTTCCGCAACCAATTGATCCGCTTTTTGTAATGTTTTCCAACGGTCTTCATATTTATTTGCATAAGTTACGTTTGCTTCTTGAAGCAACTGATCGAAGGTCTTATTAGACCATTTACCAAAATTATTGGAATTTTTTGATTGCAATAGGTTTAAGAAATCGATTGGATCAGCATATACTGGCGTCCAGCCACCAACCACAATGTCGAAATCTCCGCTGCGACTTTTTTCTAAACGATTATTAAAAGGAACTGGCGAAACATTGACTGTTAAATTTTCTAAATTATCTGCTAAAGCTCCTTGAACATACTCACTGATTTTTTTAGCATTTTCTGTATCCGAACTTAAAATCGTTAGCTCCGCTTTTTCAATTCCTAATTCTTTTTTAGCCGTTTGCCATAACTCTTTCGCTTTTTCTGGTTCACTAGGATTTAAATCTCCTAATTCCTCTGCAAAATCTTTTTGCGTTTCTTGATTAGTGAAACCTGTTGGCACGAAGCCAAGTGCTTTTTTTGAGCCATCATTTAAAACATTTTTAGCTAAACGTTCAGAATTTATTGATAATGCTATTGCTCGACGTGCATTCTTATTTGCCAAAAGATCTTTTTGCGTATTTAATTGGATATAATACGTTCCAGGAATTTCACGAATTTTCAAAGCTGCATTGTCTTGTTCTTGTGCAACAATTTCTCCAGAAATTTTTACAACATCTAATTCTTTCCCTTCGAAAAGATTTTTCCCAGTATTGACTTCTTTAACTACTTGGACATCCACCTTATCTAGCGAAACATTCGCTTGATCCCAATAATTTTTATTCTTCACATAGGACCAAGTATTATTCGTGCCATCCCAACCTTCTAATGTGAAGGCGCCATTGTAAAGTATTGACTCAGCTGATGTACCATAGTTTTTGCCCGTTTTTTCGACAAATGCTTCATTTAAAGGATAAAAAGCTGGTACCGCCAATAATTGTTGAAAATAACTCATAGGATAGCTTAGCTCTACTTCCAAGGTATGGTCATCAATGGCTGTTACTCCTAACTCTTCTTTAGATTTGCCACCGTCAACAATAGCACGATAATTTTTTAGCCCTTCAAAGTAATACGCTTGCGGGGAAGCTGTTTTTGGGTCCACTGTGCGCTTCCAAGAGTATTCAAAATCATTGGCTGTGATTGGCTCGCCGTTACTCCATTTTGCATCTTTTCGAATCGTAAAAGTATAGCTTAAACCATCATTGGAGGGCTGTACTTTTTCAGTTGCCAATGCTGGTTTCGCTTCTCCTTTTTCGTCAAAGGAGAAAAGTCCCTCCCCTACTTGACTCATTACATCTGCTGCGGTATTATCCATTGCCAACGACACGTCTGCCTTTGATAAATCCGAATCAATCACGACCCGTAATACCTGTTGTTCTTGCTTTTTGGTTTCTTTCCCAACACTTCCACAGCCCGAGAGAAGTAGAACCATGATTGCTGCCAAAGACAGCCTTTGCTTTGTTGCCCTTTTCATAAAAACACCTCATTTTTTTATTTTTTGATACCTTTTTCCCATAAAATTATTTATAATCTGATAAAGGAGGTTTGCTCATGAACTTAGATTACTTAAAAGAAACATATCATTTAACGAAAACAGAAAGTCAGATTTTGTATTATTTGGATCAACAAAGTACGAACGCGGCCGATTTGAGTATTCGAGAAGTTGCCAAACACTGCTTTTCTTCGCCTAGTTCCATCATTCGTTTAGCCAAAAAATTAAATTTATCAGGTTATAATGAACTTATTTACAAATTAAAAGAAGCCCATTTTTCTCAGCCAATCCCTTTTGAAACAGCGCCTTCATTTGAAACAACCAACGAGTTTTGTCAACTACTTGCCAAACACAAAAGTCATTTATTTGTTATTTTAGGTCATGACTTTTCACGACATTTGGCGGCTTACATAAGTGAAGTTTTCAATTTTCATGGCATCCCCAGTATCATAACAGCCAATACTCATTCGATGAATAGTCAAAATAATCAGAATTTTCTTTTTATCATCCTTTCACATTCTGGTGAAGAAAAATACTTAAAAGAAACAGCTCTGCTTGCGAAAGAGAAAAAACATCCTATCATTTCTTTTGTTGGCGCCAAAAATTCAACTCTTGGTCGACTGGCAGATCTCGTTTTTTCAACTGACTCTTACAGCCCGTTTTCAACAAGTGTCGCTCAGCCACAAATGTTTTTTGGCCAAACATTAATCACCTTTGAAGCCTTGATTTGTGCTTATTTAAATCATGAGGACTCCATTCCAATATCTCCTAAAAATAAATAATTTTATTTATTATAGCTGAAAAAAGCTATTTCGCTAGCCAAAGTATAGAAAAAGGCACATGTTCCATTTTTTATGGAACATGTGCCTTTTTGCTATTTTTTACTCGGCCATAGAAATTCGATTAGCAATTGATCTACTTCAGGATTTTCATGTAATTGGCTATGTTGTGCATTTTCTCCTTTAATAATCTGGCTAGTGACTTGAGTTCCTCGCTGTCTTAGCAAGGCGTTGACTGCTAAGGCACTAGATAACGGTACCGTTCCATCACTTAAATCTGTTGGACTTAATTGACCACCAATTAATAAAATGGGCAGTTTTTCTGGAACAACATTAATCATCTCTTGATAATCCAAATAGCGGCTACTTTTTTCTGTGGGGCCGTTCTCTAGTTCCGTTTCGATGGTTTGCTGTTGACTCGTATCAATAAAATCATTGAAAGGTGCTCCAATGCTGACGAATTTTTCAATTTTAGGTAACGATGCGTCTTGCCCATAGGTTCCTAAATAACGTAAGCCACTAACACCGCCCATAGAGTGCCCGACAATATTGGCTTTGTTCACTTGATAATTTTTTTGTAAATAGAGTAATGTGTTTTTTATCCATTCTGTTTGATTCCATTCATTGTTTTTATTATCTTCAAATAGAACTTGAACACTGGGATTCGTCGCTTTGCCACTTAAAGCTCCTCGCTCTTTAACCACGGTCCCATCAGGTTTAACGAGTAGCACTAATTCTTGAGTTGTGGCACCTTGTTTCTCCAAGCGATGCAGTAACGAGCCAAACGAATTTTTAGTTCCTGCGTAACCATGAAAAAAAAGCGTTGGTGTTGTTGTGCGGTTTAACTCAACAGTTGCTTCTTTTGTGGCGGCTTGATTGTCATTCTTCGTGGTTGCCCCAATTTGGCAAGCACTTAATAATAGAACAAGACCCATTAGCAAAGAAAAATAACGATATTTTTGGGCATGTTTCATTTTTTTCATTCCTTTCTGCGATGAACTAAAAAAGGGCTTGGAAAAGAAGTCAGTTGACTGCTTTTCCAGACCCTACAATCTGTATCAATCAGCTGAACAATAGTTTGTCAGCTTGTTTATTAATCAATGTTATCGACTTGTTCAAAGTCTAATTCTGTACTTGTTTCACGACCAAACATATCGATGTTTACTTTTAATTTTTGTTTTTCTTCATCGATTTCTGTCACAACACCTTCAAGACCAGAAAAGGCACCTTCGATAATTTTCACTGTATCGCCTAGCGCTACTTCTAAGTCTGATTGACGGGTGCTCATGCCAATTGAACGTAAAATGTGGTTAATTTCTTCTTGTAATAAAGGAGCGGGTTTACTACCGGCACCATGTGAGCCTACAAAACCAGTTACGCCTGGCGTGTTACGAACAATATACCAAGAATCATCGGTCATAATCATTTCCACTAACACATAACCAGGGAAAGTTTTATGAACGATTTCTTTTTCTTTACCATTTTTGACTTCTTTTTCTGTTTCTTCTGGTACAACGACACGAAAAATATAATCGCCCATCCCCATGCTTTGTGCACGTGATTCAATGTTTGCTTTTACTTTATTTTCATAGCCTGAATAGGTGTGCAATACGTACCAATTTCTTTCAAAAGTTTCCATTACTGATTCGGCTCCTTTAAATGTTTTAGTTTATTTTTTTCGAGCAAATAAAAAAAGCTCAGTTTCCCGAAGCTTTTTCTCGAATACTATTATAGCTCACCTCGTCGAGAAATACTAGAATTAATTATTTTAAAATCCAGCCAAATGCCGTTTGGATAACAGTATCCATGATAAAGAACAATGCTGCAAATAAAATAGATGTTTCAATTACAACTAATGTATCTTTACGCAATTGTTTTTTTGTTGGCCAAGTTACTTGCTTCATCTCATCAGCAACGCTGCGGAAAAATTTCATGTTGATACCCTCCTCTAAATCTATTTCGTTTCTTTATGTAACGTGTATTGATTACTATATTTACAGAATTTATTGATTTCTAAGCGTTCGCCACGTTTACCTTCACTAACGGATTTAGAATAGTTGCGAGAGCCACAAACGGAACAAGCAAGAGCTGCTTTCTTTGTTGCCATGTTCTTCGACCTCCTCTATTCACAAATTTACTTCTTAACAGTACCATTATTCGAAAAAGTTGTCAAAGTTTAATTTACTTTTTAAAGAAGCGCCGTGCCGATTCTTACGTAATTT
>OLJQ01000085.1_pt1 | contig 12458 bp, 9 predicted proteins | sample 1603621 | NCBI WGS metagenome assembly OLJQ01 (sample SAMN04436612, study PRJEB24849) | human gut metagenome | biome: human gut; feature: NICU; material: stool | host: Homo sapiens | place: USA: Saint Louis, MO | collected 2009-12-03 | reverse complement strand
GTTGCGCGGCGGGGGCGTCGTCGGGCGAATGTGTCGAGTTCGCGGTCTCGTCGTTTGGAGTTGAAGCTGACGGAGGAGGAGTTTGGTCTTCTTGAGGCGTTGGCTGAGGCGCAGGGGGTGTCGAAGCAGGCGGTGTTGATGCGTGCTGTTTTGACGGGGGGTACTGATGCGGCGGCGCGTGTTGATCGTTTGCGTGATGAGCTTCGGAGTTTGCGGTTGTTGTTGGCGAATGTTGCGAACAATATGAATCAGTTGGCGCATCAGGCTAATGCGTTTGCGCTTGGTGGTGAGGAGCCGGTGAGTGCGGGGGAGGTGCGGGCTGTGGTGGATGATGCGGCGCAGATTTTTGCGGGGATTGGGGAGTTTTCGGAGCGTGTGAGTGCGACTGTTGGGGGTCGTGATGCTGGCTAAGCAGTTGTCTATTTCGAAGCGTTCTGAGTCGGTTATTTCGTATCTGTTTGGGCCGGGTAGTAGTAACGAACATGAGAGCCAGCGGATCGTTGGCGGGTCTGAACTTGTTGTCTCGCACAGAGTGTTTGATCTTCCTGGGGATGAGGAAGCGCGCTTGTCGCTTGCGAATGAGTTGGATGGTTCGTGGCGGCAGGTGAGGCGCGAGCAAGGCTTGCCGGTGCGCGCGGGGTTTTTGGATTGTGGCAAGGGTGCTGCGAAGGCTGCGCATGTTTTTCACGCGACGTTGTCGATGGCGAAGGACGAGGGCACGTTGACGGATGAGCAGTGGAACAAAGCGGCAGAGTTGTTCGTGAAGAAGATGGGGTTCATTGACTCTAGCGATGGTGCGGATTGCACGTGGGTGGCCGTTCATCACGGTGCGTCCAAAGAAGGTAACGACCATGTGCATATTGTCGTGAACTTGGTACGTGAGGACGGGCGTAGGGCGAATATTCACCAGTCGAAGCGGCGCACCGCTCGAGCTGGCGCGGAAGTGGCGAAGGCAATGGGTCTTCGGTCAGTGTTTGAGGCTGAACGCTCTTCGGGAATTGGCAATGTGTCGCGCGCGGAGCTGGAGCGTGCGCAGCGTGAACAGCGCGATGCGGATCGTCGTTTGATCCGTCGAAAACTTGCTGTGGCGGCGTGGCATGCGGACAGTGAGGCGGATTTCGTGCGCCGTGCGCGTGGTGCGGGGGTGCTTGTGCGGCCTCGGTTCGTGAAGGGTGGGCGCGGTGCTGTGGAGGGTTACAGTGCGGCCCTTGCGAAGGCGGCAAAGCCGGTGTGGTTTGCGCCGTCGAAACTTGATCGTTCTCTCGGGTTGCCGATGCTTCGTGAGCGCTACAAGTGGACGGTGGCGATGCAGCAGGATGCTGTTTCTGTGTGGCGTAATAGCAGTGCGCGAGCGTTCGGTGATGGCGGGCATGTGGTTGGCGTAGAGGATCTGAAGCGCGTGCAGGCGCAGCTGGCCTACGGCGAGGCGCGGCATGTGCGAGGCGCCCTTTATGACACGAGTGCGTTGTTGAGTGCGTACGCGCTCGAGGTGGAGGGGGATGCGCGCGGCGCGTTCGCGCGGGCTTCGGATGCACTGGCGAAAGCCGCACAACCTGATCGAGGTACGGCCTCGAGGGCGGTGCGCGAGAGCGTGCAAACAATCTTCACGTTGGCGGCCGTCAGTAGCCGCAACCCGGTGGCCGGTTCAGCGGTGATGGTGATGCAGGTGATGCGCCTGGTGGAGTCGATGCAGCAGCGCGTTGCGGCCCAAGAGGAACTTGCGAAGGCCAGAGCGCAGTTCAACGAGGCCCTGGAGCCGCTACGCAGTGAGCGCGCAGCGCTGGCTCAGCAGGCGCGGGCAGAATCGTTTGCGGCACTGCCGGAGGATGCACGCGAGGCACTTGCGACGGCTTTTCCTGGTGAGCGTGAGCTTCGCGAAAGACGCGGTGCGCGCAGTGGTCCGTCGGAGTCGAGCGAGGAGACACCACACAGGCCGCGTACGCGCGGGAGGTGGACGTCGTACGAGGTAGAGAACAGATCGGAATCTGAGCGCTAGAGTGCTATCCAGAGACGTTGATTGATGTCTTCGGCCAGTACATCAGGCCCTTCTGAGGTCTCAGCCTGCAAATTGTGACCACCGGGCGCCTTTTTGACGTGCCGGGTCTTATAGTGAAGTGCATCGGAGGCGCTTTAGGAGCCGCATCTTTGCATCTGAGTACGAAGGAGTGAGCGGCCATGCGACTGTCCCGGGTAGGGATCACCAATCACAGCCGGGTCCAGGATCTTGCTATCGATGTGCGTCGGCATGCTGTCATCGTCGGGGCCAATGACGTCGGGAAATCTTCGATCCTTCGCATGCTCGACTTGCTTCTGGGCTCGAGCACTGCTGGTCTCTATCGGGCCTTGACTCCTGCAGATTTGAGGGATGATGAGCAACAGCTCGTCGTTGACGCTATATGGACTGACTTTACGGACGAGAATAGGCGGGTTTTTCCTTCTGAGATCAGTATCGCTCCTGATGGGATCGGCGAAAGTCTCTGGGTGCAGATGGTTGTGGAGGTGGACCCCGACGATGACGAGTCTGTGACGGTACGCCGGAGGTTTCCGGAGGGCGGCCACGAGCGATCGCCCAGCCGAGAGCAACTTGAAGCCTTCGGCTGGCGTTTCTTGAAGGCAACGCGGGGAACCTCGATGATCGAGGGCGCAGCCAGTCCCGTCAGAACGCTACTGGCTGCCGCAGACCTGGGTTCCGATGGGGACGGGTTGAAGACAATTCTGAATCAGTTCAACGAGAAGCTGGCAGAGAACAAATCGGTTGGGGAACTCCTTGGCAGAGTGGCTGGCCATCTCAGCCGCGCGATGCCGCGTCCGGTTAAAAAGGGCGACTTCGCGGTCCGCAGTGTCACCGACCCTTCTAGTGATGTGCTCCAAGACGTGACGATCTTCCTTAACCGGGAAGGAGACCAGGTCTCACTGATGGAGCAGTCGGAAGGGGTTCGTCAGCTCATGTCGATGGCGTTGTTCGACCTGGCCGAGGGGACGGCGAACGTCCTCGCGATCGACGAGCCAGAGATTCACCTTCATCCCACCAGTCAGCGGACGGCGGCCGATTTCCTCAGCGGTGAGGGGAACCAGAAGATCATTGTCACCCACTCTCCATATATCCTCCACCGGTTCGAGCCTGCCGAGGTCATCGCCGTGGACCGGTACGGGCACTGCCACCAGATCCACGATAAGAAGCTGTCGAGAGTCGATAAGCTGCGAGCCCATTGGTGGTCACCGCGCCTGCTCGAAGCTCTGACAGCTAGGTTCGCCGTCCTCGTGGAGGGTGGTGCTGACCGAGTGAGCGTCGAGGCCGTCGCTAGGGAACTCAGGGTCGACCTCGATCGGATTGGTGCAGTGGTCGTTGAGTTGGACGGTGCCGAAAAGTTCAAGAATGTCTTCCCGCTCCTTGGTCCCGAGGGTTTCGGGCCCACCCTGCTTGGCCTCGTCGATAAGAAGGAGAGCCCCTCATGGGTCAACGCCTTCAGGGGAAAACCCAAGAACATTATCGATCACAAAATCTTCATCTCGGAAGACGACTTAGAAGACGAGTACGTGACTGCGTTCGGCGGGCCGGCCGCAGCGCGAGCCCTCGTCGACGGTGGGCTCTGTCGGGAGCAGGGTATCCTCCAGGCGTCTGAAGTTAATGCTATTGAAGATATCTCCGCGCAGGCAGTCGCGAATTTCTGCCGCACCAATAACAGGAAAGTCGAAGCAGCAACCTGCATATCGGCAGCCTTGAATGCCGACACTGCTGCAAAGATTGGTAGCGTCGCAAGGCTCGTCCTGAGTCTCGAGGGGATGAGTCGGCAGTGAGCGGGTTTCCGCTCAGCGAGGAGCAGCTCGCCGCAGTGACCTCAGAGAAGAACCACCTGCTGATCATCGCACCACCGGGGTGCGGGAAGACCGAAGTGCTGGCACACAGAGCTGCCCACCAGCTCGGCTCGCTGAGGCCGAACCAGAAAGTGCTCGCCCTTACCTTCACCAAGCGCGCCCGTGCGAACCTCGAGGAGCGATTGCGCTTCGTTCTAGGACAGACACGGGCGCGCCGACAGATCGTTGTGCGTAACTTCCATGGCTTCGCCGCTCAGATCATCCTCGCGCACGGCAGAACCATCGAGTTAAGCATGGATGGGCTCAAGTTACCAGAAACTAAGACTATGCAAGACGCGATGAAAGCTGCTGGAGATAGCGGGCCAAGGGGTGAGGCCGAGAAGATCCTTACCGAGATCAAGAAGGATCCGCTCTCCGACGAAGAGGTTTTGGATGCAATCCGACAGCGAGAAAGAAGCGAAGCGGTTCTTCTGGCGGAGAAAGTCGAGCAATCGCGTCAAGAGGCGAATCAGTTGCACTATGAGGACCTCCTCCGCCACGCGCAGCGACTTCTTCGTATTCCTGCGATCGCGAGGCTCTATCAGGCCCATTTTGGCGCCGTCTTGATCGACGAGTTTCAGGATTTAACTCTGCAACAGTTCGACATCGCTACCCTCGCTTGCAGTGAACGACGTACCTTTGCGGGCGATCCTCTCCAGGGAATCTTCTCTTGGGCAGGTGCCGCGCCAGCAGAAGTTGAGGCAAAGGTCAGGCGCTCGTGCGGTGATCCAATTAGGCTGCGCGAGTCTTACCGCTCGTCGCCAATGGTTTTAGAGACGGTCAACTCGATTAGCAAGAAAGTTGACCCGGAATCGGGCCTCATCTCCGCGTTGCCGAACAAGTGGCCCGGTGGGGGATGCTCGGCCGGGCTTGTGTTCCAAGACCAAACGGCCGAGGCGAAGTCGGTGACCCGATTGGCGACATTTATTCACGGTGTTAGACCGGAATCGTCCATCGGAATCATCACCAGAGCCACGTGGCGTATGAACTCGATTGACACCGCCTTCGCCGATTGTACGGATACTCCTGTGTGTAGATGGAATACCGCGATAGAAGATCCAGCTACTGTGGCTCTGATCCAATCGGTAGTCGCAAGGCTTCCGCGGGGTGCCAAGATTACCGACGCGCGGCTCGAGGTCCTTACCTCGATGGACTCTGCCGATATCGACGCGAGGCAGCTCGTCAACGAGGCATTCGATACGCTCGAGAAGAGCGGCGCGACAACCGCTCGAGCAGCTCTCAGATCCATCAAAACGACCGATCCTAAGCAGGCGATTGGCCCGGGAGTTCACCTGCTCAATGCGCACGCCGGAAAGGGGCAGCAGTTCGACTGGGCATTTGTGATAGGACTCGAGGAGGGACATTTACCGAGCAAACGCAACAGTCACGGTGATGCGCTAGATGAGGAGCAACGAGCCCTGCTTGTAATGCTCTCCCGAGCTAGGCACGGGGTGATCGTGACCCGCACGCGCATGCGTGAGGGCTGGTATGGGCCGAGACCCGCCGCTGAAAGCCGCTGGTGGTCAGCGATCCAGACCCGGTTCTCCTCGGAGAATGAAATCCGGTCGCACATCAAGGAGTACTTGAAAATTCAGAAAGCGTCTGCGTAGTACTGTGCGCCATTCTCTGGAGAGTCCCATGGCAATGCCGAGCTTGTCTGCGCAGCAGCCAGCTCCATACGGATGGCTTCACCCGATCGCAACAAGGTACTCGTCATGATGCGTGTCGATCCTGAGGGAGCCTAGCCGCCCCTGGTCCTCGGCGACACGAATGCTGATAGGAGGAATGTGATGGAGAAGCGCTTCCACGGACCCTGGCTGATGGCTGGGCTTATGCCCGCGACTGCACATCCGAGGCCGAGCGACGGGCGAGCTGGAGGGCTGGTTAAACTGACTACAACCGGCACTGTCGCCACGCGGCTGGCGGGAACCATCCGACCTTCTCACGATTGATCAACGCCCCCGGTCAGTACAGCTAGGAGTCAATGATGAATGTCGATGTGGAAGATGAACTTATCAATGACGGTATGCGCGTGGTGCGCACGATGACCACCATGGGCATGAGGGTGTATGAGTTGCTGAATCGCCATGCGAGCGAAGTGGCGCGCCGCCAGGCCGATGCGCACCGCGAGGCCGCGCGCGTGCTCGAGCAGCAGCAGCGGGCCCAGCAGCACGCGATGGAGATGCTTGTGCGGCCTGCACTGAGTGAACAATGGTGCGAGCGGGCCGGGGATCGGGACCTCGCGACGGCGTTCGTGTATGCCGAGGCGTGGAAAGACCGCGACCCGGTTGCAGAAGTTGCCTACGGCAATCTCACTGAGGAGATCGGTAAGCGAGGCGTGGACTTGGAAGAGTTCGCCAACGGCAACGTTCCCGAACACGCACTGGAAGAAATGCCCGAGCCGAGCTTCGATGTGGCGGACGAGGAGCAGGCGCAGGTTGCTGAGAAGATGTCGGAGATTCGCGAGCAGGCCACGCAGACCGGCCGGGAGCTGCCGGATGTTGCCCGCACGGACCCGAAGTTCTTTGCGATGACACAGGTGATTAGCGAGGAGCAAAAGCGGCAGATGGCGAATCTTGCGGAGGCGAGTGGACGCGACTTTGCCGTGCAGACCTTCGAGGGGTACCTTTCGCAGGATCAGCGGGCGAAGATGCGCGCGTGGGAAGAAATCGCGAAGTCGGAGGCAGAAAAGGCCGAGGCTGAGCAGCTACGCGGCAACGCCGAGACCGAACACGCTACCGAGGCCAGTGCAGTGCACAAGAGTGAAAAGGCCGAGAAGGAAGCAGATGCGGCCGCAGCAAAGTTGGACGGGCGCGGCGAGGCCCGCGAGTCATTCGCGGAGCAGGAACTTGCGGGCAAGGGACAGTTTCGGGACTATCCCGGTGAAGCCTCTGATGCGAAGCTGGAGAGCGTTGATCCCGATGCCGCGAACGCGCGACAAGTGTCGCGAGCAGGGCGAGCAGAAGCCCTCACCACGGCCTTGAAAAACTCGCGCCGACGCAGCAGCGGCAAGGCCCGCACCCGCGTCCAGGCAAGCGAACGCGAGCAGCAGCGAGGCCGCTAAGGCATAAACGTCTCAGCCGTCCGGTCACCGTCGGCGATGATCCAGCGCTCGTTACCGAACATGCCAACAGGCGGTGTATTCACGGGCCAAATCTTCGCCTCGTCGTGTTCACCCGTGACCGCGTCGCATAGCGCGAACGTGCCGTTATCGCGGGTAAGGGAGTTCATGGTGGGGTCAGCGAAGTCGCGCCACCACACGGCCATGCCACTGGGGTCCCCGTGACGGTGCGCCTCGAAGGACCTCCAGAGCGCGTCCAGGCGACTAATGGCCTCACTATGCCGCCACCAATACGCACACCAGCGCGCGCCGGATGTGGTGTGTCGCCACGAGGGCAGCAGAAAATACTCCACGAACTCGGCGCAGTTGGGGTAGGCAAGTTGCGGCTGTTCGGGAGTTTGTTGCGCGGTGTTGTTCACGAGTTTTTGCCCTCTTCGTTCTTTTCGAAGTAGTCGCGGGAGGTGGCGACGCTATCGGCGTACTCGCGGGTCCACCACGGGATTAGTTTCACCAGTGCGGGCGGGTTGCCGGAGCTGAACACGAGGGCCCGACCGGGAGGTAGGGCGCCGATCTCGGACACGTCCAAGATTTCCTCCCGTCGAAGTGAGGTGGAGGTGGAGCTACCTGAGCGCATACTTGTGGATAGCGACGAGGAGCGCACGTCACGCTTGCCGACGAGTTCTGCGAGCTCACGCAAAAAACCGACTTCGGCAACGCCTGCGCCGACCATGCGAATGTTCGCGGCCGACCACATTTTCTTCATGCCACCTTCGGTCCATGCCTCCACGCCCTGCGTCCACGACTGAAGGAACACCGACAGGATGATGCCGCGTGAACCGTAGTGGGAATACAAGTCGGGAAGTTCAGGCCAGCGCACGACGTTCGCGGCCTCATCGAGAGTGGCCATAATCGGGCGCGGGACGCGCATACCGGGCGAAGCGGCACCGAGGCGGTCCGCTGCATCGAGAGTCGCCATGGTTAGTGCCGCCGTGATTGCGCGGGCGGATCCTTCCCCTTCTTTGGAGACGAGATAGAGCGTGTCGGCCTTCGAGCTCACGAACTTCTCGGGGTCGAAGTGCGGGCGGTCATCGTCGGGGCCAGTTTGCTGAATCCACGGCAAATACTCGGGGTTACGCAAAAACGCTACGAAAGGCTGAGCCGTGCCGATCACGCCATCGCGCTGTTTCGGGGTGAGGTCGAGAGTCGCGCGCAGTGTGCGGGCCACATCGACGTAATCAGCCATGGAAAGGATGTCGACCGGCTCACCCGTGTCTGGGCGGGCCATCCACGTGATGAGGATCGAGAGGGGCTGTTTGCCGACGGCCGCAGCGAGCAGCAGTGCAGAGAGGTAGTCCTTGGCGGCCGCAGAGAAATAGGCGTCAGTTTTTGCGTCGCGTCCGGTGGCGGAGGCCACGAAAATGCCGGCAAGTCGTTCGGCGGTTTCCAGGTTGTGCACGAATGACAGCGGGTTCCACCACCAGGTGGGTTTCTCGCCGACGAGATTTTGAATGTCATACACGCGCACGAGGCCACGCTCAGAGCGCGGCCCGCGCGTGGCATCGACGATGTCGCGCTTATTGGACGTGACGATGCTGGGCCCGTTCGTCTCCATGACTTCACGGATCGCGACCGAGCTTGTCTTGCCCGCACGCGGGCCAAGAATCGCGATCCGCACATGCTCATAACTGGAGGCGAGGACACTTCCACCATTGACCATCTGCCCGATAGGCACCCCGGAGCCGACATCAGTAACACCGAGACGTTCGGCATCGGCGCGCTGTTTTGCTTCGCTCAGGCCCGCGAGGTCCTTGCGAGTGGACATGTACTTGGCAGAAGAATCCACGCGCGAGCGTGAACGTCGCGGCAAGACAAACGCGAAAACCACACCGATCGAGGCAAGAACGATGAGTCCCATCCCCGTGCCGAATACTGGCCAGGAGAATCTCCTCTGGTCACTGGAGGCAATCGTGGACGGGTCATGGCGAGGAGCTGCGACAAAACCCAACACCACTGCGAGGACCACGGCCGTAAGCAGCGCGCCCACGAGCAGAGCGATGGTCCACAGGAGGTGACTATCGCCTGGCTCTGCCAGCTTATTGGGACGGCGCATCAGCCCACTCTCACGCTTTCATCTATGGGGTTTTCTTCCACCATACGGCGGCGGCGTTCCGCCACTTCGGCAGACATCTGTTTCCACGAACGGTTCGTGTCGTTCACATCCCGCTCCAGGTCCGTCATCACCATGCGGAAGGGTGTGCCCGGTTTCTTCCCGATCTTCATGAGGAAGCAGCCAAGGCCAGGCGGCGCGGCCGCTTGACCAGTTTCCGGGTTGATCGTGACTTCACTGGACCAGTCCGTAATCATCGTCTTTTCTGTCTCCGAGAGGGAGAAGACCGTCTCGAGGTTGCCCATTTCGCCTTCGGCGAGGCCGCCAAGCATCACCATGCCCGCACGTTCCACGAAACCCCACGCCATCTGCGTGAGTTCAGAGTTTGGAAGTTTGAGGTCGTTCATGGTGTGGGTAATCATGATCTGGCCAACGCCCATGGTGCGATTCAAGCGGGTGAGGGAGTCAATGAAGTGGACAAGGCGCGGGTCCGCGCGCAGCATCCTCCACATCTCATCCATGACGAGGACGTAGTGGCGTTCTTTTTCCAAGCCGGCAGCCGCGAGACGCTTCGCGGCAGAGACGGCAGAACTACCGTAGGCCCAGCACACCTGCTGCACCGCCGCCTGCAACGCTGCATCACCGTCCTCGATAGAGGAAAGATCGAAAGCCACCGGCCTATCGAGCTTGATGGGCACCGTCGTGGGGCGCGCGAACAGATCACCGTAGGGGCCGTCAGCACCGAGCTTCCGCAGCACGTCGGTCAGCCCCCTCGTGCGGGAGGAGTAGACGGCTTTGTCACCGTGGTCCTGAACGATGCGGGAGATCGTTTCGTGGTGCACTTCAATGAGCTCGAGGAGGTCCGGAAGAACCGGGTCACGGTCCTTGATCGTCTCGTCAAGCACGCGCAGTCCAACCGAAACGATGGTGGACTCCAAAGCATCCAGGCTACGGCCGGCAGCCTGCTGCAACAGGCCCGTGACGGTCGCAACCTGGAAGGCGCGAAGATCACTGTGGGCGCGCGCGGCCTCCTCCTGCGGCAATTGATCTAACAGTCGGTAGAGCGGGCCACGGGCGAGCGGGTTCACGGCATTACGGCCAGGACCGACCGCAATCACCTGCCCACCCTGAGCACGTACCAGGTCCACGTGATCGGGCTTGAGGTCCCCGAGCACCATGGGCAGCACGCCGTACGCCTCCAGCACCGTCTCAATACGCCGCGTCAGCGAGGACTTACCAAGGCCAGGACGACCGAGAACAAACATCGAGGGGTTAGAGATCAGGTTCGCGAGGAAGTAGTGAATCGGGTCCCCGCACACCGGGAAGCCTCGCGTGAGGTGAATCCCGAGCGGCACCCCCACAACGGGAGTTGCTGAGCCCGTCACGAACGGCCAAAACCCGCACACCTGCACCGAGGTGCCCATGACTTCCACAGACGGCTCCACGCCCACCGCACGCCCTGCTCCGGGGCCGGCGTAGCCGCGAGCCCCCGCGTCACGCCGAGAAGCTTCACGTTTCTCGCGCAAGCGAACAAGCCAACTTGTTTTCTTGTTGTGGTGTGTGCGCTCCAGGTCGCGCGCGTCCTCTTTACTGAGCGTCAATGATGCTTTAGCCGCCATGCCTCCCCTTGGGTTAGATCATGTTGTCCGTGATGGACGCGGGAATCGTCGTGTGCTCCGGAAGGACGATGCCAAGCGGCAGACCCGCCACAAACGCCGTGTCCTGTGAGCCGAGCGCTACGCGCATACGAAGGCGCGCCTGCGCGCTTTGCGAGGTAATCATTTGCTTGGCGCTAGGAAGATTCTCTTCGTCCAAGACGGTTGCCGTGACGACCATGCCGAACAAGGTAATACCCGCACCAGCGGCCTCCTCGTTCGCCATCTGCTGTGCTGCGCGCTGGGCGCTGTTGGCCACCGCCGTGTTCGATTTCGCGTTCCTCGCGACGAAGTTCGCGTTACGTACCCGCCGGTCCGCGATCATCGTGGCGCGCTCCGCCGGGATAGGCCGATACAGCAGCGCGACGCGCTTACGCGCGACCTTACGCTCAGGCGCGAGCAGCCTCGCTAGCGACGTGTCATAGAACGTGCCCTTGGGCTGGCCGCCAAGCGTCCACGAGACCGATACGGCGCGATCGTGGTAGTAGTGGCCAAGTTCCGTGGCATGAAAGGCAGGGCCGGCCTGATCCCACGTGAGGCCCGTTCCGCCCTGGGCGCGCTGTTCTTCGATGTCTGCGGCGACAGTGGGGTCATAGGCGGAGCGGACGTAGTCCGTGAGGTCCTGCGAGGTGCACGGCCGCACACTCGAGCCAGCACCCGTGCTTTGCAGCCCGTCAATCAGCGAGGGAAGCACGTTCGCGATTTCCGTGGCCATTTCCTCACGCGAGCGCTTACGCCCGTTCTCCTTGCCCGTCCACGTGATCGTCACGCGCGTAGAGATGGCGGGAGTTGATTGCCCAAATCCTTTGGCGAGCTCCCCGGCCGTCGCCTGCCCGAAGTCGCTAGCGTTCTCATCCACCGAACTGAGCACAGAGCGGCGAAGGCGAAGGCCTGAGTCAATGGACGTCTCCACCACAACCGAGGCACCCACAATGCCCGTGGACGTGCCGAGGTAGGAAAGCCAGCCTCCCCAGTGAGCGACCTGCGAATCAATACGTGCTTGATCCACGAGCTCATTGCCCGTCGGGTGCACCTCCAGCACCACCGAGTGATGCGCGGTGGACGGGATCGACACGAGGGCAAACGGCGTGCCAAACCCCGTGCGAAAGTCACTGACCTGCGACTGTGTTGCGATGCCCGGCAAGCGGAAGTCCCCCAGAGGAGTCTTCCCTGCGGGGCCGTTGAGGAGAATGTTCGACTTCGCTTTCTTTGCTTTGCGTTGGCCACGCTTGAGCATGAATACCTCCCATGCTGAGCGGCCGTTGCCGCCAGGGATCACCGTCGGCAAAATCGCCAGTACCAGCAAAACCGCTGCCACGAGGCCAGCCCACCACTTGATGAAATAGATGAACATGACGATGACGATGCCCACCAGCAGGGCGAGGAACGTCGTCATCGAGAGGCCAAGAAGGCCCTTACTCTTCGGGATCGTCAAGTTCCCGTAGGTCACGCGCTGAGTCGAAGTCGCCACCGTTAGCCCCTACTTTGTTTGCTCTGCGCCGGCGGGATCGTTATTGCCAGCGGCATCATCCACAACCCCGTCCACGTTCATGCTCGGCATGGACGCCGAGGCGCGCAGAGGTTGCTGAGGCGAGGCCGCACGTGAATCCGCGCCCGCCGGCGAGCTTTGGCCGTCCGAGCCGTCCTGGCCGTCGCTACCGTTCCCGCCCGTCGGACCCGGGATACCGTTTGCGCCTTCGCCGCCGCGCTCCCCGGGCGTGCCCGTTCCCTGGCCGCCGTCAGCGCCGGAGGCACCATCACTGCCAGAGGTACCGGCATT
>OLJQ01000083.1_pt1 | contig 12870 bp, 27 predicted proteins | sample 1603621 | NCBI WGS metagenome assembly OLJQ01 (sample SAMN04436612, study PRJEB24849) | human gut metagenome | biome: human gut; feature: NICU; material: stool | host: Homo sapiens | place: USA: Saint Louis, MO | collected 2009-12-03 | reverse complement strand
GCTGATGACCATGCTAATGCATTACCATGTGTATCAGTAATCATTACGATTGTATTGTTGAATGTAGAATGGATATGTGCTACACCTGATTCTATATTCTTTTTGACACGGCGTTTACGACTAACTTTTTTTGCTGCCATGAAGTTCTAACCTCCTTCACTTAGGAATTATTTTTTCTTGCCTGCTACTGTTTTAGTAGGGCCTTTACGAGTACGTGCATTATTTTTCGTGTTTTGTCCACGAGTTGGTAATCCACGACGGTGACGGATTCCACGGTATGAACCGATTTCCATCAAGCGTTTGATGTTTAAGTTCACTTCACGACGAAGATCCCCTTCAACTTTTAACTTATCAATTTCCGCACGAATCGCATCTGTTTGTTCGTTTGTTAAATCACGTACACGAACATCTTCAGATACGCCAACGTTTGCTAAAACTTTTTTAGCTGTAGTGTTACCAATACCATAAATGTAAGTAAGAGAAACTACTACACGTTTGTCACGAGGGATGTCTACTCCTGCAATACGAGCCATTATTCGTTACACCTCCTAATTATCCTTGACGTTGTTTATGTTTTGGATTTGCTGGGCAAATAACCATAACACGTCCTTTACGGCGAATTACTTTACAATGTTCACACATTGGTTTTACTGATGGTCTTACTTTCATGATAATACCTCCTGTGGTTTTACGGAGTACAATTATTTAAAGCGATAAGTAATACGGCCACGCGTTAAATCATACGGTGATAATTCAACTGTTACTTTGTCACCAGGTAAGATACGGATGTAGTGCATACGGATTTTACCTGAAACAGTAGCAAGAACTTGGTGTCCATTTTCTAGTTCGACTTTAAACATTGCATTCGGCAAAGTTTCGACGACTGTACCTTCGACTTCAATCTTATCTTCTTTTGCCACGCACAGTACCTCCTTGTACTTGTTTCGCGTTTTCACACGATAAAACGGCGGAAACTCCAGCTCCCACCTAGAAATTCTCAACTAACTTCGTTATTCATTTTGATGTCACAAAACTGTAGAAGTCGGACTGATACATTCTACCATATTTAGTTATGTTTTGGCAAGAGAAACTGAATACAACAACAGGGTTAAACTGCGGGCAATTGGAAATTAGTTTTCGTCAATGATTTTTTTCACATCAGAAAAAACAGTATCGATTTCGCGATTGCCATCGATTGTATGCATCAAGCCTTGTTCTTTATAGAAAGCTAAGATTGGTGCGCTACTTTCAATGTTGACTGCCAAACGATTTTTAACCGTTTCGGGCTTATCATCTTCTCTTTGGTAGAATTCATGTCCGCCACAGCGATCACAAGTGCCTTCAACTTTTGGCGGGTTGAATAATTTATGATACGTTGCGCCACATGTGCGACAGATGAATCGTCCAGCTAAACGCTCGATTAATACATCTTCTTCTACATGGATGTCAATGACAGCATCAATTTTTTTGTTTAATTCTTTAAGCATTGTATCTAATGCTTTTGCTTGATCCAGTGTACGTGGGAAACCATCTAATAGGAATCCTTTGTCTGTGTCTGGTTCAGCAAGGCGTTCTTTAACAATTCCGTTTGTTACTTCGTCAGGAACCAGTTCACCTTTATCGATATAAGATTTCGCTTCTAGGCCCAAGGCAGTTTCATTTTTCATTGCTGCACGGAACATATCTCCAGTAGAAATATGTGGAATGCCATACGTATCAATGATTTTTTCTGCTTGGGTGCCTTTACCTGCTCCAGGTAATCCCATTAAAATGAGGTTCATATATTCTCCTCCTAATTTTAAAGACCGGCTTATGAAGCTAGCCATATGTGAGAATGGTGCTGAGGTAAAACCTCAACACTCGATTCTTACTTATTGATAAAGCCGACATATTGACGTTTCATCATTAATCCTTCTAATTGTTTCGTTGTTTCTAATGCAACCCCGATAACGATTAGTAAACTTGTTCCACCTAAACCGATTGATTGAGGTAAGTTCCAAACCATTTGCGCAATGATTGGAAGTAAAGCAACAAGTCCTAGGAAAATTGAGCCGACAACACTTAATCTCATTAACACGCCAGATACATATTCTTCTGTACCTTTACCTGGTCGCACGCTTGGAATGTAGCTTCCTTGTTTTTGTAAGTTTTCCGCTAATTTCTCAGGGTTTACTTGAACAAATGCATAGAAGAACGTAAACGCAACGATTAGGACAGTATAGATGATTGCCCCTGGAACTGTGTTATAACTGAAGATTTTTGTCATAATGTCATACCAATTTTCACCAGCGAATTTTGATGAGAAAGCTTGTAAAATGGCATTTGGTGTTGCAATTAACGAGCTGGCAAAGATAACTGGAATAACCCCAGCAGCATTTACTTTTAACGGTAAATAACTACTTGTTGGTGCACCAGAAACACGTTTTGTATATTGGATTGGAATCTTACGCTCTGCTTGTTGGAAGAACGTTACGACTGTAACAATCACCTAAATAGCAATAACTAAGATTGCAATGAAAATAACAGATTGCCAAATACGAGAAGACTCGATATTGACGAAGTAATCTTCATAGATTTCTTTGACTGCTCCTGGCAAACGAGAAATAATCCCGGCAAAGATAATCATTGAAACACCATTTCCGATTCCTTTTTCTGTAATTTGTTCACCCATCCAAGTCACAAACATCGTCCCAGCAGTTAAAATAACTGCAATCATCACAAAGGTACCTAAGGTTGGATTGTTTACAATACCAGTTTGACTTAAGCTATTAACACCAGCAGTGATCCCCATTGACTGAGCCACACCCAAGACAATCGTTAGATATCTTGTAGCTTGATTTAATTTCTTACGCCCAACTTCCCCTTGTTTTGACCATTCTACAAATCTAGGTACAATATCCATTTGCAATAGTTGAATAATAATAGAGGCTGTAATGTATGGCGAAACCCCCATCGAGAAGATAGAGAAGTTTTGCATGGCACTACCACTCACCATATTCAACATATTCAAAAAGGGTAAGCTACTTAAATCAGACAATCCCTTTGCATTCACCCCGGGCACAGTAATGTGCGCACCTAGGCGAAATACAAACAAGATTAAAACTGTAAATAAGATTTTTGATCTAATGTCTTTGACTTTAAAGGCGTTCTTTAATAGCTTGAACAATTAGATCACCTCGATTGAACCACCAGCAGCTTCGATAGCTTCTTGTGCTGATTTCGAGAATTTAGCTGCTTTCACAGTTAATTTTTTCGTTAACTCACCATCTGCAAGAACTTTGATTCCCGCTTTTTCGTTTTTAACGATTCCTGCTTCTTTTAGGACAACAGGAGTTACTTCTGTTCCATCTTCAAAACGGTTTAAAGTATCTAAGTTCACAACAGCGTAATCTTTACGATTAATGTTTGTAAACCCACGTTTTGGTAAACGACGGAATAATGGAGTTTGACCCCCTTCAAATCCTAAACGAACACCACCGCCTGAACGGGCTTTTTGCCCTTTTTGTCCACGGCCAGCTGTTTTACCATTACCAGATGAAGTACCACGTCCAACACGGTTACGTACTTGGCGTGAGCCCTCAGCAGGTTTTAATTCATGAAGTTTCATAGGTTTGGCACCTCCTTAAGCAATCTTCTATTACAAATCTATAAATCTTAAACTTCTTCTACGTCCACTAAATGTGAGATAGTGTTAACCATACCTTTGATTGCTTCATTGGCAGGTTTTGTAACAGTACTATTCACTTTACCTAAACCTAACGCTTTAACTGTAGCACGTTGGTTTTGAGGACGTCCGATAACACTGCGTTTTAAAGTAATTTTTAATTCAGCCATTATTTTTGTCCTCCTTAACCGATAATTTCTTCTACAGATTTACCGCGAAGTGCTGCCACTTCTTCGGCACGTTTTAATTGTTTTAGACCTTCAACAGTTGCGCGAACAACGTTAATAGGTGTGTTTGAACCTAGTGATTTAGATGTAATATCTGCTACACCAGCTAATTCCAATACGGCACGAACTGGTCCACCAGCAGCTACCCCAGAACCTTCTACTGCAGGTTTCATAAGGATACGGCCGCCACCGAATACGCCAATTACTTCGTGCGGGATAGTAGAACCAACCATAGGCACTTCAACTAAGTTTTTCTTCGCGTCTTCGATTGCTTTACGGATAGCTTCAGGTACTTCTTGTGCTTTACCAGTACCGAAACCAACGTGTCCGTTTTTGTCACCGACAACAACTAAAGCTGCGAAACGTAAACGACGTCCACCTTTAACAACTTTTGTTACACGGTTGATCGCTACAACGCGGTCTTCTAATTCCAAATGTTTTGGATCAATATAAACCATGAATGGTGTTCCTCCTTCTCCTAAAATTCTAGTCCATTTTCACGAGCAGCTTCAGCTAAAGCTTGCACGCGGCCATGGTAAAGGTATCCACCACGGTCGAAGACTACTTTTTTGATGCCTTTTTCAGCGGCACGTTCAGCAACTAGTTTACCAACAGCTGCAGCTGTTTCTGTTTTTGTTCCACCTGAAATTTCTTTATCCAAGGCAGAGGCACTTGCTAGCGTCACACCCGCTACGTCATCAATGACTTGCGCGTAGATGTTTTTGTTAGAACGGAAAATGTTCAAGCGTGGGCACTCAGCAGTACCAGAGATTTTGTTACGTACACGACGATGTCTCTTTTGACGTGTTTTGTTTTTATCTGGTTTTGTAATCACAATTTTCACCTCTTTGATTTAATGTTTACTACTAATATTTCAAGCAGTCAGCAGATTACGGAAAAGAGAAGCTGGCAGACAAGACAAAAGCATTTTATTGGAAAAATCCCATAAAATGACAGTTGCTTGTTGTTGACTTCTGTTTTCTACACAGCTGTTATTATTTACCAGTTTTACCTTCTTTACGGCGTACAAATTCACCAACATAGCGAATCCCTTTGCCTTTATAAGGTTCTGGAGGACGAACGCCACGGATGTTAGCAGCTAATTCACCAACAACTTCTTTGTTGATGCCTTTAACGATAACTTGTGTGTTCGCAGGTACTTCAAATGTTACGCCTTCTGGTGCTGTCATTTCGACAGGATGAGAATAACCAACGTTTAAAGTTAATTTGTTGCCTTGTACTTGGGCACGGTATCCGACCCCGATAAGTTCAAGTGCTTTTTGGAAACCTTCAGAAACACCAACAACCATGTTGTTGAAGTTTGCACGAGTTGTTCCGTGGATTGTTTTCATTTCTTTTGAATCGTTTGGACGAGTGAATGTCACTTCGTTTCCTTCGATGTTCATTTTGATATCAGAAGAAAATTCGCGTGTTAATTCACCTTTAGGTCCTTTAACTGTAATGTTGTTTCCGTCTTGCTTGATTTCAACACCAGCAGGAAGAACAACAACTTTATTACCAATACGGCTCACTTAGAGACACCTCCTTGTGTATTTTTTAGAATTACCATACGTAGGCGATTACTTCGCCGCCGATATTTTTCGCTCTAGCTTCTTTGTCAGTAATTACACCCTCTGATGTAGAGATGATTGCAATTCCTAGACCGTTTAATACTTTTGGTACTTCGTCAGCTTTTACGTATGCACGTAAACCTGGTTTAGAAATACGTTTTAAGTTTGTGATAACACGCTCTTCGTTTTTACCATATTTTAGGAAAACACGGATTACGCCTTGTTTGTCATCTTCGATGTATTCTACGTCGCGGATAAATCCTTCACGTTTCAGGATTTCTGCGATATCACGTTTGATTTTTGAAGCAGGTACTTCTAAAGTTTCATGTTTAACCATGTTCGCATTACGAATGCGAGTTAGAAAATCTGCAATTGGATCTGTCATGACCATTGAACTATTTACCTCCTTTATGCGAGTTTACTTGTTTACCAGCTAGCTTTCTTCACGCCGGGAATTTGACCTTTATAGGCAAGTTCGCGGAAGCAAATACGGCAAAGATGAAATTTACGATAAACTGAATGTGGACGTCCACAACGTTCACAACGAGTATAAGCTTGTGTTGAATGTTTAGCAGGACGTTTGTTTTTAGCAATCATTGATTTTTTAGCCACGTAGTTCGCCTCCTTATATTATTTTTGGAATGGCATACCTAATTGTGCCAACAATTCGCGAGACTCTTCGTCAGTGTTCGCTGTTGTAACAATTACGATGTCCATACCGCGTACTTTATCTACTAAATCATAATCAACTTCTGGGAAGATTAATTGTTCTTTAATACCTAAAGTATAGTTACCACGACCATCGAAAGCTTTTTTGCTGACACCGTGGAAGTCACGTACACGAGGTAAAGAAACTGTTACTAATTTATCTAAAAATTCGTACATTCTTTCGCCGCGTAGCGTTACTTTCGCACCGATTGGCATTCCTTCACGTAAACGGAATCCAGCGATAGATTTTTTAGCTTTTGTGATAAGTGGTTTTTGACCAGTGATTAATGCTAATTCTTCAACAGCTTTGTCTAAGTTTTTAGCATTTGATACTGCATCACCCACACCCATGTTGATAACGATTTTATCAACTTTAGGTGTTTGCATAACTGAGCTGTAATTAAATTTTTCCACCAATGATGGTGTTACTTCTTTAATATATTTTTCTTTCAGGCGGTTCATTCAGTAAGCCCTCCTTCCGCAATTTTTATTTATCTAAAACTTCACCTGTTTTTTTAGAAACGCGGACTTTTTTGCCGTCGACTTCTTTAAACGCAACTTTAGTAGCTTCTCCGTTTGAAGGATCAATCACCATTACATTAGAAACATGAATTGGCGCTTCCACTTCAAGGATTCCACCTTGTGGGGCTGCTTGGTTTGGTTTTTGGTGTTTTTTAACGACGTTGACACCTTCAACGATAACTTTATCTTGTTTAGGAAACGCTGCTAAGACAACGCCTTCTTTGTTTTTATCTTTACCAGTGATAACTTTTACTTTATCGCCTTTTTTAACAAACATTACTGTTTCGCACCTCCTTTAACGTGGGCTCGAGATTATAATACTTCTGGTGCTAGAGAAACGATCTTCATGAAGTTGTTTTCACGTAATTCACGTGCAACTGGTCCGAAGATACGTGTTCCGCGTGGGCTTTTATCGTCACGGATAATTACCGCAGCATTTTCATCAAATTTGATGTAAGAACCGTCAGCACGACGAGCGCCAGATTTTGTACGAACGATAACGGCTTTAACTACTTCACCTTTTTTAACAACCCCAGCTGGCGTTGCTTGTTTGACAGTAGCAACAATAACGTCACCGATGTTAGCAGTTTTACGACCAGATCCGCCTAGGACTTTGATCGTTAAAATTTCACGTGCGCCAGAATTGTCAGCGACTCTTAAACGACTTTCTTGTTGGATCACGATGTGTATCCCCCTTTCAGATTTTGTGCTTCAATCTATTAGGAAATTCTCGTTTTATTAGATAATAACTGCTTCTTCGACTACCTCTAGTAAACGGAAACGTTTTGTAGCTGATAATGGACGAGTTTCCATGATTTTTACGATGTCTCCAACTTTCGCTGTGTTGTTTTCATCATGCGCTTTATATTTTTTAGAATATTTCATACGTTTGCCATAGATAGGGTGGTTTTTCTTTGTTTCAACGACAACTGTGATTGTTTTATCCATTTTGTCTGATACCACGCGACCTTGGTAAACTTTACGTTGATTTCTTTCTTCAGTCATACGCGTTTGGCCTCCTTCCACTATTAGTTAGCTTGTTCACGCAATACTGTTTTGATGCGTGCAATCGATTGACGTACTTCTTTAATACGTGCAGTGTTTTCTAATTGACCTGTTGCTAATTGGAATCTTAAGTTGAACAATTCTTCTTTTAATTGTTTTTCTTTATCTAGCATTTCGGCAGTGGTTAATTCTCTGATTTCTTTAACCTTCATTCGATTCACCACCCATTTCCTCACGTTTTACGATCTTAGTTTTTACCGGCAATTTGTGAGATGCAAGACGAAGAGCTTCACGAGCTACTTCTTCAGGAACGCCTGCGATTTCAAACATGATTTTACCACGTTTAACTGGTGATACCCAGCCTTCTGGTGCCCCTTTACCTTTACCCATACGTACGCCGATAGCTTTACTTGTGTAAGACTTGTGAGGGAAAATTTTAATCCATACTTTCCCGCCACGTTTCATGTAACGAGTCATTGCAATACGGGCTGCTTCGATTTGACGGTTAGTAATCCAGTGAGATTCAGTTGCTTGTAAACCCCATTCACCAAATGCTACTTCTTTTCCACCTTTAGCTTCACCGCGCATTTTTCCGCGGAATTCACGACGGTGTTTTACACGTTTAGGTACTAACATGATTATTTCCCTCCTTTCTCAGTGTTTTTTTTCGTTGGAAGAATTTCTCCACGATAGATCCACACTTTAACTCCTAGTTTTCCGTAAGTAGTGTCCGCTTCTTCCCATGCGTAATCAATGTCCGCACGTAATGTGTGAAGTGGTACAGTTCCTTCAGAGTATCCTTCTGAACGAGCGATATCCGCACCGTTTAGACGACCTGATACTTGAGTTTTGATTCCTTTAGCGCCAGCACGCATTGCGCGTTGGATGGCTTGTTTTTGAGCACGACGGAAAGCAACACGGTTTTCTAATTGACGTGCAATTCCTTCGCCTACTAATTTTGCATCTAAATCTGGTTTTTTGATTTCAACGATGTTGATGTGAACTCGTTTGCCAGTTAATTTGTTTAATTCTTTTCTTAGGTTTTCGACTTCAGATCCGCCTTTACCGATAACCATACCTGGTTTAGCTGTGTGAATTGAAATGTTAACACGGTTTGCAGCGCGTTCGATTTCAATTGTAGATACAGCAGCATCAGCAAGTTTTGTTGCGATAAATTTACGGATTCTTAAATCTTCGTGTAAGAATTCAGCATACTCTTTTTCAGCATACCATTTCGCATCCCAGTCGCGGATGATGCCTACACGCATTCCAATTGGATGTACTTTTTGACCCACTGATTGTCCCTCCTCTTAAATGTTTAAGCTCTGTTTTCATAAAGAAAACAGCCTATTTCATGAGACTTATTTCTCTGTTACAACTACTGTGATGTGACTAGTACGTTTGTTGATTGGTGAAGCTGAACCTTTTGCACGAGGACGGAAACGTTTCATTGTTGGTCCTTCGTTAACAAATGCTTCAGATACGACTAAGCTTTCAACGTCTAAGTCAAAGTTGTTTTCTGCGTTAGCAACTGCTGACATTAAAACTTTTTCAATGATTCCAGCAGACTTGTTCGGTGTGAATTTCAAGATTGAAATTGCATCCGCAACGCTTTTCCCTCTGATAAGATCGATTACTAAACGTGCTTTACGAGGTGAAGTGCGAACTGTTTTTGCAGTTGCTTTAGCTGATGTAATTTGTTCTGACATTTGCATATCCTCCCCTCAAAATTAGCGTTTAGTTTTTTTATCGTCAGCAACGTGGCCACGATAAGTTCTAGTTGGTGCAAATTCACCTAATTTATGTCCTACCATGTCTTCTTGAATGTAAACAGGGACATGTTTCCGTCCATCATATACAGCGATTGTGAAACCTACGAATGATGGAAAAATTGTAGAGCGGCGAGACCAAGTTTTAATTACTTTTTTCTTTTCGGCACCTTGTTGTGCTTCGACCTTTTTCATCAAATGATCATCGACGAAAGGTCCTTTTTTTAAACTACGACCCATGGTGAACCTCCTCTCAAAATGTACGACACATGGTCAAAAAAATTATTTAGTACGACGACGAACGATAAGTTTGTCTGATTTAGCTTTTTTATTACGTGTTTTGTATCCAATTGCTGGTTGACCCCATGGAGATACTGGCGCTTTACGTCCAATTGGTGTTTTACCTTCACCACCACCGTGTGGGTGATCGTTAGGGTTCATTACGCTACCACGAACAGTTGGGCGTTTACGCATCCAACGAGAGCGGCCAGCTTTACCAATGTTGATTAATTCGTGTTGTTCGTTACCAACTGAACCGATTGTTGCACGGCAAGTTGCTAAGATCATACGAACTTCGCCAGAGTTTAAGCGGATTAATACGTATTTGCCTTCTTTACCAAGTACTTGCGCGCTTGTTCCAGCTGAACGGATTAATTGTCCACCTTTACCAGGTTTCATTTCAATGTTGTGGATAACTGTACCAACTGGAATGTTTTCCAATGGTAATGCGTTACCTACTTTAATATCTGCTTCTGGACCAGATACTAGGCGCATGCCTACTTCTAATCCTTTTGGTGCTAAGATGTATGCCTTAACCCCGTCTTCGTAATGAACTAACGCGATGTTAGCAGAACGGTTTGGATCGTACTCGATCGTTTTAACAACCGCTGCGACGTTATCTTTATTACGTTTGAAGTCAATCACACGGTATTGACGTTTGTGACCGCCACCTTGGTGACGAACCGTAATGCGACCGTTGTTGTTACGACCGGCATTGTTTTTTAATGGCTGTAACAATGATTTTTCTGGTGTTGAAGTTGTGATTTCAGCGAAATCAGAACTTGTCATGTTACGACGGCCATTTGTGGTAGGTTTGTACTTTTTAATCGCCACGTCTTATTTCCCTCCTACGTTGATATTGTTCAGAACTGCTTATTCAGCAGCTTCGAATAATTGAATTTCTTTTGAATCTTCAGTTAATGTAACGATCGCTTTGCGACGTTTTTTTGTATAACCTGCATATTTACCCATGCGTTTGAATTTTGGACGCACGTTTAAGATGTTTACGTTTGCTACTTTAACATCGAATGCTGATTCAACAGCTTGTTTTACTAAAGTTTTGTTTGCGCGAGTGTCCACTTCGAAAGTATATTTCTTTTCGTCCATAGCTAACATGGATTTTTCAGTGATCACTGGGCGTTTGATTACGTCTAGTAATTCCATTATGCAAGCACCTCCTCAATTTGAGTAAGAGCTGTTTGTGTTGCCAAGACTTTGTTAGCTGACACAACATCTAACACACTAACGTTATCAGAAGTTACTACAGAAACGTTTGGTAAGTTACGAGCTGATAAAGCTGCAAAGTCGTTACCATTTTCTAAAACAACTAATACTTTAGTATCGATAGACAAGTTAGCAAGAACTTGTTTGAATTCTTTTGTTTTTGGTGCATCGAAGCTTAAACCTTCTACTGCTACCAAGTTATTTTCAGCAACTTTGTCTGATAATACAGATTTCATTGCTAAGCGACGAACTTTTTTAGGAAGTTTGTAGCTGTATGAACGCGGTGTTGGTCCAAAGACTACGCCACCTCCACGCCATTGTGGTGAACGGATTGAACCTTGACGAGCACGACCAGTTCCTTTTTGACGCCATGGTTTGCGGCCACCGCCACGAACAGCGCTACGGTTTTTAACTGCGTGTGTTCCTTGTCTTAATGAAGCACGTTGCATGATGATTGCATCATAGACAACACTTTCATTAGGTTCGATTCCGAAGATTTCTTCATTTAAAGTGATTTCACCGTTTTGAGTTCCATCTTGTTTGAATAATGCTACATTCGGCATTCCTTAGTTCCTCCTTTCCCTACACTTATTTAGCTTTCACAGCTGATTTGATTGTGATTAAAGATTTTTTCGCTCCAGGAATGTTTCCTTTGATTAAGATAACATTTCTTTCTACGTCCACTTTAACAACTTCAAGGTTTTGAATTGTTACGCGGTCGCCACCCATACGGCCGGCTAGTCGTTTATTTTTAAATACACGGTTAGGCGCTACTGGACCCATTGACCCAGGACGACGGTGATAACGAGAACCATGAGACATAGGTCCGCGGCTTTGGCCGTGACGTTTGATTGCCCCTTGGAATCCTTTACCTTTCGTAGTACCTGTAACATCAACAACGTCTCCTGCTTGGAAAACATCTACTTTGATTTCTTTACCTACTTCATATTCTCCTAGCTCAACATTCTTGAATTCTTTAATGAAGCGCTTAGGAGCCGTGTTTGCTTTTGCAACATGACCTTTCGCAGGTTTGTTTGATAAAACTTCACGTTTGTCTTGGTAACCAACTTGGATAGCTTCGTATCCGTCAGTTTCAACAGTTTTTACTTGTAAAACTACGTTTGGCGTAGCTTCAACTACTGTTACTGGAATTAATTCACCAGACTCAGTAAAGATTTGTGTCATTCCCACTTTTTTCCCTAAGATTCCTTTGGTCATGAGTACACCTCCATCTTAATTTTATAGTTTGATTTCAATATTAACACCAGACGGTAAGTCAAGCTTCATTAGAGCGTCAACTGTTTTTGGTGTTGGGTTCACAATGTCAATTAGACGTTTGTGAGTACGCATTTCGAATTGTTCGCGAGAATCTTTGTATTTATGAGTCGCACGAATAACTGTGTAAAGTGAGCGTTCTGTTGGTAATGGAATCGGACCTGATACGTCAGCTCCAGTTCTTTTTGCTGTTTCCACAATTTTATCCGCTGATTGATCTAAAATACGGTGTTCATACGCTTTTAAACGGATACGAATTTTTTGTTTTGCCATCTTGTTCCCTCCTTCGCCTATTTTAAAAGTAGACATAGCTCCACGAAAATTTATCCGGCATGCTCGTTCATGGCAAAGCGTCCGAGCGTGTCGCAACCTCTCGCTTCACAGCCGGCAAATCAAATCGTTGATCTACCAATGCTTTTTACACTCCTGTAAACAGCACCTTTTTGATTATACTATGAAAGGATAGTGTTAGCAAGGATTTTCTGCTTTTTTTTGAAAGAATTTTTTCTTGTTTTGAAAAGCATTTGTTTTGTTTTTCAATTCTTTTCATTCTATTTTTATAAAAAAAGAATTTGGGATTCCTTTTTTACCAGAATCTCAAATTCTTTCTTTTTTATTCTATTAAC
>OLJQ01000080.1_pt1 | contig 13921 bp, 12 predicted proteins | sample 1603621 | NCBI WGS metagenome assembly OLJQ01 (sample SAMN04436612, study PRJEB24849) | human gut metagenome | biome: human gut; feature: NICU; material: stool | host: Homo sapiens | place: USA: Saint Louis, MO | collected 2009-12-03 | reverse complement strand
CGGCCACGGCTACCAGGAGCTCATTACCGACTACGACACGGCCCGCCGCACCCTCATGAGTCGCAACGGTGCCCACGTGATCGTCGCGCTCACCCGAGCACTCAGCAACGAGATTGCCGAGTATCGCCGCGAGAAAGTCCACCTAGCCAAGCCCATTGCCGAGCTCGAGGCCGACAACCCTGTCTAACACCTACCCCTAGGCGAAGTAGTCCTGTCCTCGAAGATCCACATGATCGTGCGCGAAGGCCTCTACGCCGAGGCAGGCTACAGCGACCGCTCCCGCGCCCGCATGGCAGCACTCACCGCCGCACGCCGCGCTGGCCTAGACCTCAAGGGCGTGATCGCCCGCATCGAGGACGGACGCTGGGCAGGACTTGCCGCGATGTACCAAAACGCCACCACCCCCTGGCGGCGCCTCCTAGCCTCCACCGAGTGGCCCAAAGCCGTCGCCCTCGTCGGCCGCACCCCGAAAAAAACCCGAGGCAATCAGCAAACCCAAGAGACTGTCCAGTACTGCAACACAAGCGAGGATTTAAAAGTCACGAGGGGGGAGCCCCAGGGCACAACTTTCGACGAACACCGCTTCCTCCGCCGCGTCCGCCACGCTCTCCACACAGCCCTCCCCCACGAGTTCCGCACCCGCGAAGGCCGCACCCTCGCCTACGTCCTTCGCGCCCTTCTCGCAGCCGCCCACCAAACCGGATCCCGCTACGTCGAGTTCGGCGTCCGCTCCCTCTCCCTCTCCCATCAAATGGCCCACCCCGGCGTATCGCGAGCCCTAACCACCTTGCGTGAACAAGAAGACCCCTGGATCACCCTCGAACGCGACGGCCACGGAACAAAAGCCGACCTGTACCAACTCCACATTCCCGCACGTCACCGCGAAAGCGAAGATGCCGCACTCGAAGCCGGCAAAATCCACGCACTACGCCCCGCCTTCCGAGCCCTTGGAATCGCGGCCGCCGAAGTATTCGAAGCCATCGAGCGAGGCCACCGAACCCCTCACGCCATCGCCCATGCAACGGGCCTTTCTCGCACCACGGTTTACGAGCACGTAGGAATCATGAAGGCCTGGAACCTCCTCACCGACACTAACGACGAGCTCGAAGCCCACCCCGAACGCCTCACTAGCGTCGCCGAACACCTCGGCGTTGACGTCTTCCTCGCCCAACGACACCAAATCATCCGCCAACAACGCCGCACCTGGCTGAACTACCTCACCCGCTTCACCCGCGAGAACGACGCATGGTGGGAGATGACGCTCGGGCGAGCCGGCCCTCTCCCCCGAGCCGCCTAGCTCCACACATGGATACTCACACAGCCTTGCATAGAGCCATACAGCACACCAGTTGTACAGGTAAACAGTTCAACAATAAACAAGGTAAACAGTCGGCCAGTGTTTACCATAGCCAGCTATGAAGTGAAACAGTTTCATCTTTAGCCAGGGAACCAGTTCGCAACTTCACCAGGTGAACAGCCATACAGTTAACTGTGGAAACGGTTCGACAATAGACTGGCCGAACAAGACAATCGTTGAAACACTAATAGCAGAATTTTTCGCAGAGCCTAACAGGGAGCTGTTTGTATAGGTGTACAGGAACCTGGCAATACAGAAATACAGCTACACCTTTAGACAGGGGGACAGTTAGCCAGTAGTCTGGCGGTATGAAGACAATCTTGATTGCCAACACCAAGGGTGGGTGTGCGAAGACCACTACGGCGGTGTACCTCGCAACCGCTTTCGCGAAGTCCTCACCTGAACTCAAGGGCATTGTCATTGACGGAGACCCGCAGGGAACCGCCACAGAGTGGGCTATGCGCGCTGAAGAAGATGGCATGCCTCTTCCTTTCGACCTTGATAGCGCCAACCAGTCCAACCTCAAGCGCAAAATCAGCCGCTACGACTGGGCGGTCATTGATACGGAACCGGGGGAGGGGAAAGGGTTTACTGACGCAGCGCTAGGCCTCGCGGACGTGACCATCATCCCGACCCGTACAACCACAGCGGACATGCAGCGCATGTGGGCAACAGAGCGCGTGGCGAGTCAACATGGCGAGGCCATTGTCCTCATCACGCAATCGCCAACATCCAACACCATCGATCGACGTGGGGCGTTTAGTGCTTTGGATACTCAAGGCGTGAGCTACTTCGAGACCTTTATTCCGTTCAGGGCCGACATTGGTCGTGCCGTCGGCACAGTCCCAGGTCCCGAGATGCATAACTATGACGAGGTACTGACCGAACTCAAGGAGGCAATGCAATGGTGAAAAAGAACAGTGCGGCCGCGAGTAACCGCTTCGCACCCCGCAACCGCGATAACGACCAGGAAGCCGCCACTCTTGGCGAAACATTCCGCAAAGACAAGCCAGAAAAGCGCGTACAGTTGACCTTCGCGGTTGACCAGAATTTCCGTGACCGCTTGGCAAGTGCCGCACGCGCGATGGGGGAAACACAGCGCGACCTGGTCGTCGAAGCTGTAGAGGCCTTGCTCAAGAAGAACGCAGACATCATCACCAAGTACTACAAAGACCAGGCCGCTACCGCCGCCAAGTATCTCGCAGACCTTGATGGCCAGTAGATAGACCCACCACGGCTGTGCAACCGCCCTAGACGCGGCCTGGCGTATAAGACAGACAGCCAGAGAGATCTTCCTCGACACCACCGGCAACGCACCTCTTGCCTGCATCGATCATCTAGGCACCACATACAATCCGTAAAAGTCCACGCTGCGCACTCACTTCATCGTGAAATCACTCGATCCCGGTAAAACTTGGGGGAGCAGCAGCGCTCAACACCTCTACTACCCTTCGAGACACGCAACGTCTCCCGCATGCGAAACCGTGTACGAGCTGCGGATCTCCAACAAAAGAAAATTTCCCGCTATCCAAGCGTTCGCTCCCGCACAGCAGCATCGTATGGGTGGCGGGGGATAGGCAAGGGGCCCGTCAAGTATTTGACGGGCCCCTTGAGTGTTGGACTTAGAAGAGTCCTTTGACAGCTCGGTTACTTCCGGTTGCTACGACGACGAGAAGCAACAGAGACCGCCGCACCCGAACCAACGAGCAGCGCTCCAAGGGAAGCTGCCGCGGCGATTTCGGCGCCCGTACGAGGAAGAGGTACGGAGCGGCGCGGCTGCGACTTGGCGGGAGCCTCCGGTGCCGGCTGCTCAGGAGTGCCCGGTGTGGGCTGCTCGGGAGTGCCCGGTGTGGGCTGCTCAGGCGTCGAAGGAGGAGGAACATCGTCGTAGGTGTTCGTAAGAACAACCTCGGCTACCGTCCCGTCCCCAACAGTGACGGTATCGGCACTAAATGAGCCGCCCTTCCACTGTGCACCGTCAACTTCCACGGGCGTGGCCTCATCAAAGGACACAACTGCACCATAGGGCAGAGCCGGCGACTGAACTGGCGTACCGTCGGCCTTGAGCGTCATGGTTCCCTCGCCAGCCTCAAATCCTTCCCCAGCGGGGTAGGAGTAGTGGACGGTGAACTCTGCATCAGAAGGAACCTTTGAGGCGCCACTTCCGTCGACACGCTTATGCATCGCGAAAGCGCCTTGCTTCAGCTGAGTGGGGTTATCGAGATCGATCGCCACAGTCTCGCCTGCAATGACACTAAAACCATTGTCGGAGAACTGGGGATCAAGCCACTGAACGCCCTCGATCTCGGGAGCTTCGTTCTCAGTGAGGGTCACAGTTGCACCGCCAGGAATCGAGTCGACGACAACAGGATCGCCGCCGGCAACAACATCCACGACACCGTCGCCCTTCTCGCCATCTGGGGTCTGCCAGGTGTATGCGACCGAGAACTTTGTTCCCTCAGGGATGAGGTGGGAACCATCGCCAGAAACATTCTTGACGATCGAGAATTTCCCTAGCGTTTCCGTGACCGGGTTGGCGACCTCCACGTTCACAACCTGATCCTTCTCAACAGTGAAGGTCTCAGGAGTGAAAGTTGGAGTGCCCCACGCGAGTCCCTCAACAGCCTCAGGGGTCTGCTCGGTGAGCGTGACCTCAGCACCAACCGGAACCGGGTCACTCGTGACCGCTTCGCCATCGGCCTTCACCGTAAGCGTGCCACTGCCCGCATCGAAGCCCGGACCAGCAGGGTAGGTGTAATCGAACGTAAACGATGCATCGTCGGGGACAAGGGCCTTGGCAGCCTCGGTCCCCTGGAGCTCCTTCACGACCGAGAACTCGCCCATCTGCGGGTGAGCAGTATTGGTCAAAGCCACATCGGTGACCGTGTCCTTCTCGAGAACGAAATCATTAACCGAGAAGTCAGGCTCATCCCACGCGATGTTCGCGGGCGCAGTCGGTTTCGTCTCATTCAGCTTCACGGTCGACCCAGTCGGGTAAGCCTCGCTAGTGAAAGTTTCACCCGCACGCAACGAGAAAGAGCCATCGATCTCCTGCCCATCGGGAGTCGTCACCGTGTACGTGCCATCGAAGGTGAGATCCTCAGGGAGGTTCTGGGTCGAGCCCTCGAGCTTCTTCGTCACGGTGAACGTGGTGAGATCTCGAGAGTAGGTGTTTTTAACGGTGGTATTGACAGTCTTATCCGCCACGATGGTGACAGGATCGCCGCTTTCAGTCGTCAGCGTTGCCCCATCGACTTCCGCAGCGTCGGTGTCTTCTTTCACGACACACTCATAGCCCTCGGGCATATCTTCAGAGGTCGCGGTTTCACCGGCCTTCACATCGAGCGTGCCAGTGACGTCTGGCTGTCCCTCGAGAGTACACGTGTAGTTGAACGTGAAAGTTTTGTCTGCGGCGACAGCATCAGGATCATCCACGCTCTTCGTAACCGAGAACTTGCCAACCTTCGGCTTGGTGGCGGTGTTGGTGACCTGAATGGGCCAGTTTTCCCCACCCTTAATTGTCACGACAGCGCTTTGCTTATCCGCAGAAACCACAACCTGATCCGACGTGGCAGTGCCATACTTACCGTCAGCAAACACGGGATCTCCCCACGAGTACGACGATGTGTCAGCAGGCTGGAGCTCACTCAACGTGACTTCAGTACCTTTAGGAAGCTTCTCAAGTTTCGCTGGGGTCTCTCCCGGCTTCACCGTGAGCTCCTCCGTATGCTCAGTTCCGTCCTGCGTCCACGTCGCCTTCACCTTGTAGGAATCGGTGGAGGGAACGAGCGACTTTGCATCGCCACTAAGAGCCTTGTAGACCCACACGCCGCCAAGATCCGGGTTACCGGAAGCTGAGGCGTTCGTAACTTTCGTTGCCCGAGTCTTGGCCTCGACGCTCTGATCATTAACGAAGGCTTCGTTGCGCACGATCGAGTTGTACTTAAACGCATCGGCGGGAACGAACGACCAGATCACGACACGGTAGTGCTTACCCTTTTCCGAGTTAGGAATAGTGACCGTAGCCTTTTCTTCACCGTCATCGGTCGTGGACCACGAGATGTCAACTTTGTCGTTGATGGGGGTAGAAGCACCGCCCGGGGAATCGCCGCGCGCGAACCAGTTGCAGTGGTCTTCATCTTCGGTGGAGCCTTCACGCTCATAAACGACTACCACTTTCTTCTTCTGTGGCTTCGAAAGCGTGTCAGTGATAGTGATGTCGCCACCGGTGCCGGGGGTGTAGATTGCCCACCACAGTTGTGCCTGACCATCACTGGTCTTGTTAGGGCCCTCCCAGCCACCAGCCTTCCAGGCCTCGTCTACCAGGGGGTGGCAGGACTTTTTGCGGCCAACGATCTGCCCGGAAGCGTCCTGGTCAACGATGTTCGTCAGGTTGAGGTCAATCGGGCCAACCTTGAAGGTCTTGTCGGTAACCTCACGAGCCGACCCCGCAGACATGACGGTTGAATATTCACCTTTAAGGTTCGCGGGATTTTCCTCAACGTAATCAGTGAAAGTGCACGTCACCGAGGTGGGGTCTGTCGGGTTCTCGACACAGTTTGCGACAACTTCGCCATTGGGATCTTTCATGGCGACTTTTGCCCCAGTGAAGCGGAGCCACTGCGGAGCATCAATCTTGATGTAATCGCCTGCTTTGGGGGCCTTATCTGTGCCCTCAACAGTTGACGAATTCCATGTGAACTTAAACGAGACGCCCTCATAAGCCTTAAGTGGCTCGCCTCGCTTACCCTCGCTACGGGTGATCTCGGCAGTCTTGATGAGATCTGCGGAGAGATCTCGACCATCAGCGGCTTTAGCGGCTGGTAGTTGAAGAATTGATAAGGTGAGGAATGCGAGAGTGAATAGCGCCAACACTTTCATAAGTGGCGACGCACTCAACCCCTTCCTCGCCGGAGGCGTCATTCTCATATTTGACTCCTTAATTTCTAGCTCTGCAACTAGGGAGGTGCTACTTGACCTGCGCACTAGGAACGCGGGTGCAGCCCCTTTCGTGCAGAAGAGCTGGCTTCGGCATCGCCTGATTCGATCAAAAGCTCGTCGAGGTAGGAGCGAAGAGCCTCAGCCACCACCTCGTCCACGGTGTAATGCAGCGTGAGCGCGGCTTCGGTCAACTTGCGCTCCAATGCTACCGGAACCGTGACCACAAACGAAGATGTCGTCATTCCCCCTCCTCTTTCCTGGCGTATAGTTGGGCTATCCGAGGGCCTCGTTGGGGCTTTTACGTTGACTTCCTCAACGTGGGTCCGTGTTCTGCTTGAGCCTAATATGCCTCTAGCCTCGAGAATTTCTCGCACAGTCTGAGAGATGTGGAGCCCCCTGGCGCACGCTTCGGCGACCCAGATTAGTAGGCAGACACAAGCTACGAAGACTGCGGACCCGACAAGCAATGCGAGCGTCCACACCGGAGTCAAAACAAGTTTTTCTCGCGAAAGCAGGCCTATGACCGCAAGAGTGACGGAGAAAGCGGCAATTCCAATCGGAGCGACAATGCTCCCTTGAGCATCACTGTGCTCGAGCCTACGAAGTTCCAGCAGTAGCTGCTCTTCTGTATCGTTACTCACGCCCGGCTGCTCGAGTTTCGACAATCGCTCGTTAATTCTGCCGGGAAAGGCGGCGAGATCCTTCTTATCGCGCCTGGCACGTAAAGCCTCTAGTACACCCACGTCCATCTTCCCTTCTTCAGAGCCAGACGCCTCGAAAGGTGCGTGCCGCGACGATGAGTTCGATCCCATGATGCCACTTTTTGTGTCTCGGCGCACAGCCTGAAACCACTAACAGTCTCTAACAGAGAATATTGACTAACAGTGTCTAACAAGCCCTAACTCTGAGGTAGGGTGCGGGTATGGAAGTTGACTCGCCCAACCAGAGCAATCCGTATACGCCGGGGTTTGGGGAAGTGCCCCGCATCATGGCCGTGCATGGTAACCCTGTCGCTGACTTTGAGCGCGGTCTTGATGGGCGCTCGAGTGAACACTTGAACGTCCTTATCTCGGGGGCGCGTGGCATGGGCAAGACGGTCCTTCTCAAGCGAATGGTCCATGTCGCCGAAGCTGAACGACGCTGGCCTGTCATCCCACTATTTACAAGCAGCAAGTCTTTTGAAGACGAGATCCGCACGAGTGCAGCATTTCACCTTCGTCGCCTTGACCCTGACGCTAGCGAGTCTCGCGCTACTTCTGGCGGTACCTCGTTTATGGGTTTCGGGATAAACGCCGCACGTGAAGTCACCGAACGGTACGCCGATATTCCTGACACCTGGGGTGCGCTCTTGGGGCGCCTCGCAGATCTTGCCACAAAGCAAGGCGGCGGACTTATGATCGCCGTCGATGAAGTGCAGTCCGCGCAACCACAGCAACTCTACGAACTCGCACAGCGCATCCAATGGCACAAAGGGCAAGGATCACGTATCGCCTTTGCAGCAGCGGGACTGCCCGAAGGTATTGACAATCTGCTTGATAGTGACGGCACTACATTCTTGCGGCGCTCACATCGAGTAGAGGTGCAATCACTCGGTGTTGAAGGGGCCGTCGAAGTTCTGCGTGCGACGGCAGAAGATGGCGGCAAAGAAATGACCGAGGATGCCGCCCGCGCAGCGGGCGAAATCTCTCAGGGGTATCCGTACCTCATGCAACTCATCGGCTCGTACGCATGGGAAAAATCCAAACATGACAATACGCTCACCCTCGAGCACGTGAACGCGAGCAAACCCCAAGCGGGCGCAGACATGATCCGCAACATCCATGGTCCAACCCTGCGATCAATGAGTGGCCGCAAGTTTGACTACCTTGTCGCCATGACCGAAGACCAGGGGCCATCGAACGTCTCCGATATCGCGGAACGCATGGGCGTCGACAGCAACAACCAGTCAGTCTATCGAGACAGATTAATCCGCCAAGGGATCATTCGCCCCTACGGATACGGGAGCGTCGAGTTCGCTATGCCCTACATGCGAGAGGCTGTCATGCAACGCCATACAGGACAGATCGGCCCCTCGGGTTCCACCACGGGCACACCAACACTCACTTTGATCCCCACACGATCACAGAGCACAAAGCCAAAGAAATAGATCGCTCGCCTGGCACGGATAAGTGCCGGTGGCGATTGCTGCTCGTTCGTAGCCACCGGATTGACGTATTCAATTTCGGGGAGTGTTTGCGTCTGCGAGTTTCGACGAGGCTTGCGTCGCGACCCCTGTGGTGTGTCGCAAAGTGTACTTTTTGAGACTAGGGCGCCGTGACCCCCTCGACGTGTCTCAAAACGCTAGACTTTCGCCCGTGAGACACTTCCGTTCACGGGTCTAGAGATTGTGAGACACATGAGCGTCACCTACACCGGCCAGCGCGTGGGATACATACGCGTGAGTACGACCGATCAGAACCTTGATCGCCAGCGTCTCGCAATAGGGGGTTGCGACAAAGTTTTCGAGGATCGTGTTTCGGGCGGAAGTCGCGAGGGTCGCAAAGGCCTAGCGGACGCCATGGGCTACGTGCGCGAAGGAGACCTGCTTGTCGTTGCCTCGATGGATCGACTCGCCCGCTCCCTGCGCGACCTCGAGGGGATCGTGCGCACTCTCGTAAACAAGGGGGTCGTTGTCCAGTTCGTCAAAGAGGACCTGTTCTTCCGCAAGGAGAGCGAGGATCCCTACGCCATGTTTCAACTACACCTCATTGGCGCCGTGGCAGAGCTCGAGCGCTCACTCATTCGCGAACGCCAGCGCGAAGGCATCGCGGCAGCTAGAGCTAAGGGGAAGAAACTTGGCCGAAAGCGCCTACTAACGTCAGAGAAGATCCAGCACGCGAGGATCCAGGCCCGCACCGGCGTGCCAAAGGCGAGGATTGCGCGAGAGCTCGGCGTTAGCCGCGCAACCCTGTACCGCTACCTCGAGACTCCCAAGCTCCCCCTAGATTGAGAGCTTGCCCCACGCTACTGTGATAGTGACTGCCGTCACTATCTAAGGGGAAAGTTATGTCGTACATCGTCCGTGAAGGAAACCTCGCCGCAACCCCCGGGCTTCGCGAGGGTGCCAAGAACGGCACCAAGTACACCTACGCGCGCGTCATCGTCATCGACCGCATCCGCACACCCGACGGCGAATTCGTCGATGGAGCACCCGTCGCGTACAACCTCACTGTTTTTGGCGCGCAGGCACAGCAGCTCGTCGATGCTGCCAACGCCAGTGGAAATATCAAACTTGTTTTTGGGGGCGATTACACCGTGCGCTCCTACCCCTCGAGGGAGGGGGAGTCACGCGCGAGTCACGATGTCCGCGTCGATGTGATCGGTGTGAGTCTTCGAGGTCAGGAAGTGCGTGCGCAGTCACTGCGCGCGGCGCGTGAAGAAAATGCCTTCCCGAACGATGATCCAGCGGCGTTTTGGGGGGCTCCAGACGCGGCCTAGCTCGCATCACTAGGCTGAGTGACCATGCCCGATCATCAACGGCCGATTCTCGACAACATTGCCCCAGGGCTGAACTTTCCGCAGCCCAACCCGTTCGTGCCAGGATTCGGTGAGCAGCCGACCTATGCCGCACGTAACGGCGATCCTGTGGGCGCGTTCGAGGCTGGACTCGAGGGCTACGACCGAATGCAACGCAATGTCCTGATCTCAGGTCCGAGAGGCACCGGTAAGACCGTTCTCCTCAATGAGATGGAGCAGGTTGCACGTGAGAGAGGGTGGACGGTTATCACCGTTCATTCTGGTAGCCGTGATTTTGGTGCAGATATTGCGAGCCAGGCTACGGAGCGCCTTCGGGAGATTGACCCGAATGCTACAACCTCCCGCGTTACATCCGCAGGCGTCAATGTCATGCAGTTCGGAGCTAACGGCACTCGTGAAGTGGTCGATCGCTACCCACATTCGGGCGAGAGTTGGGGCAGTCTTCTCGCGCGACTTGCTGAGATTGCTAGTCAGCAGGGCGGCGGTGTCATGGTGAAGGTTGATGAGGCTCATTCTTTTGACCCGCGGGACGTTCAAGAACTCTCGCAGCGAATTCAGTCGTATGCGGGAGGGCGAGCGAACTTTGCGTTTGTGGCCGCGGGCTTGCCTAGTGGGGTCGATTCACTCCTGAGCAGTGATGGCGCTACTTTTCTTGCGAGGGCCCAGGCGGTACAGACCGGTCAAGTCGATCAGCAGGCAGCTCTCCACCTCATCGGTGAAACAACTCTTTTTGGCGGACGCGCCATAAGTACGGATGCGGTGGAACGCGCCGCGGAGCTTTCGCAAGGGCACCCGTACTTGATGCAGCTCGTTGGTTCGGAAGCTTGGAAGCAGTCCACGGCGCACGGGGGCGGCCGGGTCACGCTTGAGAATGTCAATGAAGGCTACCGAGCGGCCGCTAATGAGTTCATGCGAACAATTCACGTTCCGGCGCTTCGTCACGCCACGTCAGAGCAGCGCGACTTTCTCGTCGCGATGAGTGAAGACAATGGTCGCCCGACCCACATGAGCGGTATGGTCTCACGTCTTGGTATCGCTGGCGGTGACCATTCCGCAACGCGCGACTCTCTCATGCAGGCGGGCTTTATTCGACCGTCCCAGGACGGAGGGGTCGAGTTTGCGGCACCTCTCGCACGCGAAGCCGTCATGAAGTTCCATGTCGGGGGGCCGGGCGCTTTCAATACCCCCACGCGAGCTCAGAGCGCTACGGTAGCTCCAACTCGAGGGTCCCAAGCCATGAAGATCGCAGCGCGTCAACGAGAGGCGGTGGGACGGGGAATCGGGCGCTGAGTCTTGCGAGTGCACCCCTGACCTTGCCTAATTTTTTTGCACGGCTTCGTGCAATCTGTACTGACCAGTGCAGTTTGGCGACCCATGGCCTCGAGGGCAAGAAAACACGAAGTGTTTTCGCGGCAGCCTTTAAAGCCCTTGTCCAGTATCGGTTGAGCGCTGATGCGGGCGTGGCCGTGCACCAAATGCGGTATTGAGTGCTTGAGCGGCGTCCTTGTCGATGAGGGTGGCACCGTGATGTGCGCGTACGAGGTCATGTTCGCGTTCGTGTGCCGAGGTGGCGGAGGTGCGACGCCATAGTTGATACGTGTTCACGGCCCGGTAGGCGTGCGCAGCGTTTCTGTGGGCAACTTCTGGAGCGCTTGGGCCGTCGGCGTTAGGGAACACCTTTTCCAGTACGCCGGAGGGTACCCAGCGCCCACCGAGTGTACTGTTCGGGTTGCCGCTGAGTGCTTCGGTTCGACCATGCTCCCAGCGTTGCTGGATCGAGGTCTCGCTGACCGAGCGCGGGCACTCCACGTCGATGATGCTGACGTCGTAGCCGGCGTTGCTGAGGTCCTGGAGCCGCTTATTTAGTGTCTTTTCGTTAGCCCCAACTCCGTCGAGGATGATGTTTGTCCCCGATTCGAGGGCTTGATCGAAGGCTTGCTGTGCCAGAGACGAGGACTCGTCGTGCACGAGGGAGGCGAACTCGAAGGGGTGGAAGACGTGCCCTTCTTGCTGGAGCTGGCGAATCTCGGGAGTGTAGAAAATTTCCTCGAAGGACCCGTCGCGAAGGCTTGCGTTAATGAGTTCTTCTTTGAAAATGTCCGCGTCGATGGTGGCAAAGTTCAGGCTTGTGTCTCCAAGCTCTTGGCGGCGCACCGTGCTTTTTCCGGCACCGGGAGGCCCGGAAATGATGAGTGCTTGATTTTCCTCGAGTCCTTGCGCGAGGACGCCTTCAATGAGTGTACGGTGTAGCTTGTATCGGGCGGCGTTGAGGCGTCTGCCTTCGCCGTAGACCTGACGGTTCTTGATCGTGCGATATGGCGAGTCCGGTCCGAGGGGTTGCCCGGGCTGAGAAAGCTTTTCTAAGAGCTCCCGATGAGTCTCAAGTGAGGCCATTGTGTAGAACCCTGTTCGCTAGTGCGGGCTATCTTCCTCCATTATGTGGAGCAGTCGCGCGTACTGCTCTTCGGAGATGTAGTCCATGTTTGTGGCGACGAGAACATCATTCCATGTACCGGGCTCGTAGGGGGGCTCATCGAGGGTGTGTGCAGCTTCGGGTTCAGGTGCGTACTCCCAGCGGGTGAGCTCATCGAAAAGTTGTTCTTCGGTGAGCTGGCCGAGGTGGTAGCGCTGGCAGATTTCCACGGGGTCCGCGCCACTAAAACCTTCGACAAGCGGACGAATGTGTTCAGAGTTCGCCAAATGTTGCGCCACGGCCGGCTGAGAAATAGCGGCGGCATGGCCGATTGATCGTTGCGCTTCGCCGGCCTTCGCGGCGTCGATAAGTGCGCGCTTAAAGGTGAGGTCAGCGAGCTTGAGGCCGAGGCGTGCATCGCGTACGGCGGTGAGTTGCGGGTTGAGTTTTTTCATCGTGCCACCCCTAAATATAAGTTTTATTATCACCGTACCCTGCGCAAGAAACTTTGGTCAATAGCCTTGTGCGGGCGTAAATTACGCCCCTTCTTCGAGGTGAAGGCAACGCCAGAAGGGCAGGCCACGGGAGCCGAAAGGGTTGAATGATGCACTTGACGACGAGGATTGCTTACCGTCACCACGGTAAGGGCCGTGAGCTGGTGGAGACGCTGGGGGGAGATTCTGGCGTGGACTTGCGCTGATGAGGGCGCTATGTGCGCCTCCGGGGAGATGGGAGAGGCAATGCGGTCTCGTGGCGATCTTCCCGCTTACGACGAGGATGAGGACGGGCTTGACTAGACGAAAGAGTTCGATCTGGAGCGCGACTTTGCGAAGGTGACACTCGAGGATTTATCTAACCTTCTTGATGGTGCTGGCGTTCGTATCTGGAGCGGGCCCCGCATGTCGAACGCGGACTTTCGCGCTATGCGCGAGTACCTGGGGCTGCCGGCACACTGGCTTGCGGAGCGCTTTGAGGTGAACCATCGCACCGTCCAAAAGTGGGACTCTGGCGAGGCGCGAGTCCTCGAAGGGATCAGCTTGCAGATGGAGGCACTGGAAATGGACACGGAGCTGGCGGTGGCACGTTTCGTGGCCGAGCTCCATGATGATGCCGAGATGTACTTCGAGATTCCGAGGACGTATGAGGACCTTGAGGAGTTGGAGGAGTACGAGGATATGCCGCTTGATTGGTGGCGCATGGTTGGCGCGCGCGTGCGCACCGAGCGTGGTGCGGTCCTTGTGTGGATGTAGCGCGTACTGGTGATGTAGTTGGGCCCGGGAGTCACGAAGGTGGCGCCCGGACCCTATGCTTTGCTGCCGCGCACCGCTGCGCGGTGCTTGCCGTCGAAAAAGACTGCCGAAGATTCCCGTGGTGGTTCAGTTAGCGATGGGGATTTCCAGCGCGCTGTGCGGCCGGTACTGGGTCCCTAACCGTGGTCACCTTTCCAATACTTTGATGTGAAAGACCACTGTTCTTAAGGAGCTTTCTGTTAGCGTTCGTGGCCGGTCGTGGTGCCGGTGGCGTTGGTGCGGGTCCTGCTTTGATAGTCGCGGCCGACTTCCTTGATTTTGTCGGGCCTCATGCCGCTCCAGGTGTCGGTTGATGTTTGGACGATGGGAGCTTGGGCGAGTCCTTGCGCCTTGAAGTTTTCGACGAGATCGGGTCGTTTGCTTAGGTCGATCACGAGGTAGTCC
>OLJQ01000063.1_pt1 | contig 25711 bp, 33 predicted proteins | sample 1603621 | NCBI WGS metagenome assembly OLJQ01 (sample SAMN04436612, study PRJEB24849) | human gut metagenome | biome: human gut; feature: NICU; material: stool | host: Homo sapiens | place: USA: Saint Louis, MO | collected 2009-12-03 | reverse complement strand
GCCGCTACAAAGCAGCATCTGAAGACCTGCAAATGATTGCGAATCAGCAGGCCACGCCTGGGAAGGGCGTGTTGTCAAAAGCTACTCCTCCGGAAGCTCAGTTAGGTGCATAACCCCGGCCGGAGTAGCGCTATATGAAACCATCAGCAATCTAATCCCTACCAAAAATGGTAGGTTTCATGGTTGTTAATTTAAGGTAAAAAGTTTGCCGTGAAGTTACCCGGTAACCTCCAGACTGGGGCGGAAGTTGTCAACCAGAGATGGAATTAAAAGTCCGCAGGCCACGGCATGACAAGCCAACGGTCTTCCGAAGCAATTCGGCTTCACAAATATTCACATTTCTTGTACTAAACATACTTTCGCCTGCTCGCCGCAGGCATTTTTTATGACAAAACCGCGCCGATTGACCGTGGATTGTGTCGTTATTTGACTATATCCATTATTTGATAATAATTATTACCGTGGTGAATCCCCCTATGCGGAGGGGCATTGCCAGTCTGATATGTTTTTTTGCGCATTGCGAGTCGTCTGTGGACTGGCGGCGACTTACCGGGAGGCACCCGGCACCACACCTAATAAAAAATGATGATAGCTGTAAGGCCCACTTCGGTGGGCTTTTTCTTTGGGCAAAAAAAAGCCCGCATGGTTTCATGCAGGCAAGGCAGTTACATTTAGATTTTGTCCCGGTATATGTTTTTTTGTCCGGAAGTCGAAAGATACTGTCTCGAATACATTTTGTAAATAACGGATTCAAATCACAAGGCCATGCATTTGCATGGCTTTTTTATTATCAGGTCCCGCAGGAATCATCATCGACACGCTTCGTTGTTAAATCCAGCCTTATGGGCCTGACCCTTTTCAAACACACAGCTTCCCGATCTTTCATCGGAGGCGGTAACTATGGCTAAACGTATGCAAGACAAAGAGAGCATTGCCGGGATGTCCTGGCTGGTTCTGCTGATCATTGCTTGCTGGGGTGGACTTGTCCGCTACCTGATAGATGTGAAGCAGAGCAAGGCAACATGGAGCTTGATCAATGCTCTTGCCCAAATGGTGGTTTCAGGGTTTACCGGCGTTATTGCTGGCCTGGTGAGCATTGAAAGCGGACTGAGTATTTACATGATACTGGCCACTTCAGGAATTAGCGGGGCAATGGGTTCTGTTGCTTTGACCTATTTCTGGGAGCGCATTACCGGAGTTAAGGCGCCATGACAGCAGATCAGATTATCGAGGGGATTCTCGGCAAAGAAGGGGGTTACGTAAATAACCCGAATGATAAAGGCGGCCCAACTCGCTGGGGTATCACGCAGACTACCGCCCGCGCATATGGTTACGCAGGTGATATGAAGGCGTTACCACGGGAAACCGCCAAAGCCATTTACCTGTCGCAATACTGGACAGAACCGAAGTTTGACCGCATCGCCGAGTTGTCGCCATCCATTGCGCAGGAGTTATGTGATACCGGCGTGAACATGGGGCCGCGTGTCGCAAGTACATTCCTGCAGCGCTGGTTATCAGCGCTGAATATGCAGGGCAAGCTCTATCCGGACCTGAAGCCGGACGGTGCAATCGGCAATCTCACCATCGCCGCCCTGAAAAGTTATCTCGCCGTTCGTGGCAAAGACGGCGAAGCCACGCTGCTAAAGGCGCTGAATTGCAGCCAGGGGGCTCGCTATCTTGAGTTGGCCGAAGCGAGGCCGGCGAACGAAGCGTTTCTATACGGCTGGGTTAAAGAGCGGGTGAGCCTATGAAGATGATTATTTTCGCTCTGCTGGCGCTGGTGGCCGTGCTCGTTCTGTTGCTATTGCGCAAATATTCCCGGCTGGAGTTTGTTGGTCATGCCCGGTTACTGCTTAAAACATGGTCTGTCCGCTTAGGCGCTGCCGGCGCGTTGGTCGGTGTATGGGCCCAATCATTTCCTGACGCAGCTCTTCATGCCTGGGCGATGTTGCCGCCGGATATCAAGGGTATTTTGCCGCCCAACGTTGTAGCGATGATTAGCCCGGCTCTGGTGGTGCTCGCCATCCTCTCTCAATACGTCAGACAGCCAAAGCTGAAAGAAAAAGCCGATGAGCAGCAGGAGGTGCAATGAGCCTTGAATTTATCAGCGGGCTGGTAGTCGTTCTGCTTGGCTTAATCGCTGGCGCGTTTGGGTTAGGCCATGCGCGCGGGACCAGCAAGGCGGAAGCCAAAGCCGAGCAGCAGCGCACTGAAGAAAACGCCGCTGCTACAGTCGCCGCGGCAGAGCGCCGGGCTGATGCAACGAAAGGGGCCAGTGATGTACAGGAAGACGTTAAGCGTATGGGCGATGACGATGTTGATCGCGAGCTGCGCGAAAGATTTACCCGCCCCGGTGGTGGTTGATACCGCGTGCAGCTGGGTGCGGATCATCTACCTGACTGGCCACGATATCGACGCGCTGAACATGCAGACCAAGCGCGACATTCTGGCGCACAACAAATCAGTGCAGGCTAACTGCCCGCAACCAACCGAAAAGGCTACGAAATGAGAGAAGCAAAACCGCAGGACGGCAGCACTGTAAAAGGCTACCGCACATTAACCGCGGGCGAGATTGAGCGCATGAACCGCCTCAAAGGCGTCAGCCGCCACTTATGTAGTTTGCTTGATACCGAGCGAGGTGAATTGTTGGCTGTCCGTAATGGCCCGGCAATGTTAAGTGCTGAGCAGGCTCGGGAGATTGATGAAGCTTTGCGCTGTCTGGCAATCGCTCGCACCAAAATGCAGGAAGCCTGTATGTGAGCATGCCGCGCGGTGGCTCGCCCTGACGCTGATTGCTAACACAACTTGCGAAAAGAAATCCACCGAAAATAAGTCAGTCGATGCTTGATGATTAGCAGATAGTCTGCTAACGCTATCGTGATAGTATTTCAGCGGAGTTTATCTATTAAAAGGAATGCGCGATGTGGACGTACTGATTGACAGTGCTTTCGAGGGATATCTCTTCCTCTTACTGGATATGTGGACAGTTTTAATTGTTGCTTTCGTCGGGTTGGCTCTGTCATTTTATGGCGTGCAAATGCGTAGAACTGCCGTCACCTTCTTTCTGCTTGCTTCGATAATCGGGACTGCTGGTTCGATCTATACTTAAATGTAGGTTGCAGAGAATATGCAGAAAGTCAACCCGCAATCCAACGGTGGCTATTACTGCGGTTACTCGTGTCATATGCCCTGACACACATAATTTGAACCCAGGTCGCCAATGGCGGCCTTTTTTATTGACATTACAGAAGTCCTTCCCTGAGGGGCTTCGATAATGCTCCCGTACATCTCACCGATAGAAGATATGGCCCTTCATCATTGTGTTAATCTTAATCACCACATGAAAACTTGGGGGCATTATGGAATGGATTAACGTTGGTGAGCGAGTTCCTCGACCATTTGAAATGGTTATTTTCGATACTGACAAAGGAATTGCTGTTGGCTGTTTCGATGGTTTTGGGGAACCTAATCAAGCAATCTTCGGTTTTACTGGCGTTGTAGCACACTCGCGATTTGAAGTGTTGCGATGGATGCCATTGCCTACAAAGTGACGCTTATCGCCATCGCAAAGGCCACCTTCGGGTGGCTTTTTTAATGGCTTAACTAATGGTGGGTAAACATGGCAACTCTGAAGGATCTTTCCCGCCAGTTAACGCAGTTACAGAAACAAATACCCTTCGCCACTGCTCAGGCAATGACAACAGTCGTGCGAGAAATTGCCGCAGCGCAAAAAGTCGCATTGGGTAGAAAGCTGGAATCGCCGACGCCGTTCACGGTTAATGCCGTGGGCTCATCGGGGGCCAGAAAGAACAACCTCCGCGCGAAAGTTTATGTGCGTGATATCGCCGCTGAATACCTGGAGCCCTTTGAGTTTGGCGGTGAGCATAAGCTGAACAGCCAGGCGCTGCTCAACCCGAAGAACATCAAGCTGAACAAATACGGAAACATGCCGCGCAATAAGCTTTCGCAGATGAAAGCGAAACCGAATGTGTTCGTCGGTGAGGTGAATGGCGTCAACGCTGTCTGGCAGCGCAGGAAGCCGAAGAAGGCGAAGAAGAAACGGGCAAAACGTTCAGCGAACGGTACGCGCAGGTCGAAGCCGAAACAGCGCTCTCCTAAACTGCTGGTGAGGTTTGGCAATGCGTTGCCCGTAACGCCAGTGCTGGGCTACATGGACCGCTCAAAGGCTATGGCAGAAGCGTTAATGCCGGCAGCGCTAAGCAAAGCGATTGCTGATGCTATCAGAACAGCTAAGTAAGGGGCAGTGATGCCCCTTGCAGGGATGTGAGTTACAGCGAAATCTCACAGGCTTTGATGAAACTATTTGTCGCAGCAGTAGAACCAGATGCATTGCCAGAGAACGAGGATTGATTACCGCCGTCTTGAGTCTGTACGCCAACTAAAATCTTAGACTTGGCGTTCTGTAACTGCTTAAGCACTGCAGTTATTTTCTCTGCGTCATCAGCTCCCACCTCAATGGCTTGGGCATTTCTGCGTGATAGAGACGCTTCAAGCTTATTGGCTGGGTTTCCATCAATTTTGATGATCAAATCCATTGCGACAGTAGGGACAGAATCAGATGATTTGTCAGTTTCAACGTATGCAACAGATAATTTATTTTTGGTGCAGTCAAAAATCAGACCAGAGTTTGACGATGATAAATCACCGATCATCAAAGCTTTTTTCCCACCGGTAAACAGGTCGTCATCTACTTTGGTGAGCCATTGAGCGTGTGCAACAAAAGAAGTAAGTAAAACAGCAGCCAACGCCGCGTTAATCAAACGAGTTTTTTTCATCATTATCCCCTTGCATTAATCGTGACAATGATAGGGGGTGATTCATCGTGATGCCACGTAAAAAATGTTTTCAAATGCCACCCTACAAAAAAATGGGTCCTTCCTGAGGCTTTTGTAAGGCACGGGCATTGCGCGCCGCAGTGTTTTCCTAGCTACAAATTTTTATTTTGTGTCCCATGTCCCACCCCAAGGGATCGCCAGCCACGCCAGAGCCAGCACGGATTATTCCATTTATTCCAGTGGGACATTCGTGTGGGACATTGCAAAAATGTCCCAGGTAAATGTCCCACCCCAAAAATGTCCCAGGTGATGCCCCATGACCACGATGAACCAGAGTCAGTACGCACAACATTCAGGCGTCGATCGCAAGACCATTGGCCGATGGATCAAGGCTGGTCGGTTTATCGTCATGGATGGCGACCTGATTGATGTTGCAGCGAGCGATTCCGCGCTGAAGAAAAACCGCGATGGAAAAGATCCGCGGGCATCAAACGCGAAGAAGAAAAAAGCCGCAGCACCCCGGAATGATGGTGACGATGAAATTGACGAAACCGTTCGCCAGATAATGCTTACGGAAGGTGCTGACCTTTCCAGGGAAGAGGCTGCACGGATCCGTGAAAATTACATGGCTCTGCAGGCAAAGCTTCAGTATGAAAAAGACAGCGGCCAGACAATTGAATTGGCCATCGCCGAGGAGGTTCTTTTCAATGCCTTTCGCCAGCAGCGTGATGCCTGGCTGAACTGGCCTTCTCGCGTGGCACCGCTGATAGCCGCCGATCTGAATGTGCCGGCGGACAGGATGACAGAGGTGCTGATTGAACATGTCCACAAACATATCTCAGTCCTCGGAGAACCAGAGTTTAACCCAGCGGAAGATTGATCGTCTTCAACTGAGTGTCCGAAAAGGGTGGACACCGCCGCCACGCATCAGCGTCCCTCAATGGGCCGATGACTACCGGAAGCTGGCTAAAGAAGCTGGCAGCACCTCCGGGAACTGGGAAACATCAACGGTAGAGATCGCCCGCGGTCCTATGCTGGCCGCGACTGAATCGGGCGTCCACGTTATTACCGTGATGTGCTGTACCCAGTTGATGAAAACCGCGCTGCTGGAAAATTTGTTCGGTTATTTCGCACACCTCGATCCATGCCCGATTTTGCTCCTGCAGCCGAAAGAGGAAGCAGCAGAGCAGTTTTCGAAAGAGCGTATCAGTCCGCTGGTACGCGTGACACCTGTGCTGCGTAATATCATCGGTGACTCAAAACAGAAGAGCTCGAAAGAAACCATTTTGTATAAAGCCTTCACCGGCGGATTCCTGGCGCTGGCTGGCGCCGGTAGCCCTGATAACCTTGCGCGCCGTCCTATCCGTGTTTTGCTGGCGGATGAGGTGGATAAATACCCGATTACTCGTGAGGGTGATCCCATTGCCCTGGCGGAAGAGCGAACCGCGACATTTGGCCTTAACTGGCTGTCTGTGCGGGCTTGTTCGCCGACGGTTGAAGATGAAAGCCGGATTGCTGCCAGTTACGAAGATTCAGATCAGCGGCGGGCCTCTGTAGTTTGCCCCCACTGCGGGCACCGACAGTTCCTTGATTTCTTCAAACATGTCCAGTGGCCGAAAGAAGGTGATAAGCATCTGACCAAAGCGGCCATGATCCATTGTGAATGTTGTGGCGCTGGCTGGTCGGAAGGCGAGCGTCTGCGGGCATTACAGACAATTCGCTGGCACCAGACTAAACCGTTTGAATGCTGTGGTTCCCGCCATTCTCCATTAATGGAATATGATCAGAAATGGCATGAAGGCGATGAGGGGAGTGTTGATACTGTCTGGCGCTGGTCGGAGTCGGAACGGCATGCCGTATACCGGGCGATTTGCCCGGATTGCGGGGCCGAGGCGCTGGATAATCAACACGCCGGGTACCAGGCGTCAAAACTCTTCAGTCCCTGGCAAAAAGACAAGCCATCGGATATTGCGAAAAAATACCTCGATGCAAAAGGCGATCCGGATAAAGAACAGGCCTGGTGGAACACCCAGATGGGGTTGCCGCACCGGCCCAACCATGGGAAACAGCTCCCGGTTGATGTTCTGCTGGCGCGCCGTGAAGTCTTTCCGGCCGTCGTTCCTGATGGCGTGGCATTATTAACTGCCGGCGTCGATACCCAGGATGACCGATTCGAAATCACGATCACTGGCTGGGGTCGGGACGAAGAATCGTGGTCAGTTGCGCATGACGTCATTTATGGCGATCTGGAAACTGAGGAACCGTGGAAGCGCCTCGATGCGTACCTGAAACAGATATGGCGACGTGGTGACGGGCGAGGGCTGAATATTCTGGCTGCATGTATGGACTCCGGTGGTCACCATACCCAAAAGGTTTATGAGTTCTGTAAAGAGCGCCTTGGGCGTCGTATCTGGGCTATCAAGGGGGAGTCTGCGCAGGGGGGCAAACGCAACCCCGTCTGGCCAACCAAGCGACCGACATCGAAAAGTAAAGCCAGCTTCAGGCCAATTATTCTTGGCGTGAACTCTGCGAAAGATGTTGTCCGTGGTCGCCTGCATCTTGAACCGCCGGTTTTAGGTACTGCAGGTGCGGGCTATATGCACTTCCCGGATGATCGTGACCTCGGATATTTCAACCAGCTACTGGCAGAGCGACTGGTTTACAAAGTCACTGCGGGTCAGCGTTATAGCGTCTGGGAACAGATACCGGGGAGGGCAAACGAAGCGCTCGACTGTCTTGTTTACAGTTATGCGGCGCTATGTGGGCTAAAACATATGGGGTTAAAACTCAACGTTCGGGCAGCCAACCTTGCCGCTGACCCCGATAAATTCCTGCCAGCTCCTCCTGTACCCGAAGAAAAAATTAGTTACGAGTTACCGGGCGCCGTCATTGTTGAGCAGCCAGATGAAAAACCAAGACGAAAGCGGATCTCGCAACTTTTGCCATAAGGAGGCCCCGTGCCACAAATCACAACGTTACTGACCGGAATGAGTACTGAACAATTACAGGCGGCGCTTAGTCAGGCGCAGCAGGCATATATCGACCTCTCAACGGGTGCGAAAGGTATCTCTTTTTCGTACACACAAGGCGACGGCACTCGAACAGTAACCTATCAGCAGACAAGTCTCGGTGATTTGCTGGCGCTGATTCAAACGATACAGGCAATGCTTGGGATTTCCAGAAGGCGTCCAATACGGGTGAGGTACTGATGAGTGTGCAAATCTTAGGGGCTGACGGACGTCCTTTGCCGCCATCTACTCAGAAGATGAAGTTCGGGGCGTTGTCAGGCAGCGGCAGAGTTCCATATGACGCGGCGGACTCCTTTAGCGATCAAATGGCCAACTGGCAGCCTGCTCTGTGGTCACCAGATAATGAAATTAATATCTATCGTGATCGCATTGTGTCTCGAATGCGGGACCTGGCACGTAATGACGGATGGGCGTCAGGGACAATAACACGCGTTCTGGATAATGCGGTTGGTGCGAATTATCGACCAATCTTTAAACCCGATTATCGGATGTTGCGTCTTATTACGGGCAATAAGGCGTTTGATGCTACCTGGGCGGATGAGTACGGAAAGGTGATTGAAGCGCACTGGCGATCATGGGCAAATGATCCCGGACGATATTGTGATGTTGAGCGAAAACAAACAGTTTCTCAGATGTTACGGCTAGGATTTCGTCACAAGTTGCTCGATGGCGATTCGTTATTGATTCTTCAGTATCGACGCGACCGTTTAGGCCCCGGACGCGGACAGTATGCCACGACGGTACAGGTCGTCGATCCTGACAGACTCAGTAACCCACAGCAGAATTTCGACATGCCGAATATCCGTGGCGGCGTGGAGATTGATGCCGATGGAGCACCTGTCGCTTACCACATCCGTGAAGCGCATATCGGCGACTGGTGGAGTGGAGCGAAAACCATGACATGGCAGCGCATTCCTCGTGAAACATCATGGGGACGTCCGATAGTGATCCATGATTTTGATATGGAACGGGGGTCGCAACACAGGGGGGTAGGAATACTGGCACCTATAGTGCAGCGCCTGAAAATGCTGATTAAATATGATGAGTCTGAGCTTGAGGCGGCAATTCTGAATGCCATCTTCGGTGCCTACGTTGAATCACCATATGATGCCCAGATGGTGTCTTCAGCCCTTGGTGATACAGGCTTTGGTGGTGATGAACTGAGTGCATATCAGACTCAGCGAACTGAATATTACCAGGATAAGCGCCTTAATCTTCAGAATGGCGCCCGAATCCCTCATCTCTTCCCTAATGAAAAAATAGTTACTCTGGACGCGGCTCGTCCAACCAGTAACTTTGACGGGTTCGAAAGCGCGGTATTACGGAATATCGCCGCAGCAACAGGATTATCCACCCAGCAGGTTACTCAGGACTGGTCGGATGTTAACTATTCATCTGCGCGTGCAGCCATGTTGGAAGCCTGGAAAACGTTAACTCGTCGCCGTGACGATTTTGCAACAGGAACCGCTCAGCCAGTCGCTTCAGCTTTTGTAGAAGAAATACATAGTATTGAATCGTTGCCGTTGCCTTCCGGAGCGCCAGATTTTCTTGAGGCCAAAGCGGCATATTGCCGTGCGCGATGGATGGGGCCGGGACGGGGATGGGTGGACCCGGTCGCTGAGAAGAAAGGCGCGATCCTCGGGCTTGATGCCGGTCTGTCCACCCTGGAAATGGAAGTGGCTGAAAACGCCGGCGAAGACTGGGAGGAGGTGATGGATCAGCGCAAACGCGAAATCGATGCCTGTCTGGAGCGTGGCCTTCCATTACCCAGTTGGGCGCAGGCGGATCAGTTCGCCAGCGAGACAATTAAAGACCCGGAGGAAAAGTGAATCTACCTCATCTGGCGCAGCGTCTGTTTAATACGCCGCTCGCCCTTCATCCGAATAAAGCCGAGGTCATCATGGCTGCGGTCATGGACCGGTTTGGTATCAGCAGAATCGAATCCTCTCTGGCGATGGAAGACGATGACTGGTACGGCTACGACGACAAACGTGGTCGGGAGTCAAAACGCGACCCCGGATATGACAACGTGGCCGGGGTCGCCGTGATCCCCATCTGCGGTACGCTGGTTCAAAAACTGGGAAGTCTGCGACCTTATAGTGGCATGACCGGTTATGACGGTATCCGCCAGTCCTTTCTGACCGCACTGGCCGACCCGGAAGTTAACGGCATCTGCCTTGATATTGATTCGCCCGGCGGTGAAGTGGCCGGGTGTTTTGATCTCGTGGATGAAATCTACAACGCCCGGGGCACGAAACCCATCCATGCCATTCTGACCGAAAATGCGTATTCCGCAGCGTATGCGATTGCCAGCGCTGCTGACCGTATTTCCGTTCCCCGGACCGGCGGTGTGGGTTCCGTCGGTGTTATCACCATGCACCTGGACTGGACGCAGCGAATTAAAGATGACGGTCTGAAAGTGACGATCATTACCTTCGGAAGCCGTAAAGCAGAAGGCTCGCCATTACGCGAACTCTCTGAAGAAGCGTTCAATGCCATCCAGCAGGACATTAACGCGATGGGGGAATTGTTTGTGAATACCGTCGCCAGAAATCGCGGGATTAGCGCGAAGGTGATTAAAAGTACTCAGGCTGCCTGTTTTATGGCTGCTGATGGTGTGGAGATTGGACTGGCTGATGAGGTGTGTCCTCCTGATGCTGCGTTCAGAAACTTACTTGAAAAAACAGGAGCCTGAAATGGCGAAGAAAAAGACATTTAGTTTTGCTCACCTTATTGGCCGTGGCGCGACTGCTTCCGAAGAGGAAGAGGACAAAAAAGCCAAAAAGGCGAAAGGCCGTCGCGCGGAAGAGGATGAGCGCGAAGATGATGCCGGGGACGATGAACGTGAAGATGACGCGGAAGACGACGAGCGTGATGATGACGCGGAAGATGACGGCGACGACCCGGAAGCGTCGGAAGACGATGACGATTCCGAGGATGACGGCGACGACGACCGCAAAGAAAGCAAAGCGGTGAAAAATGCCCGTGCCGCCGAGCGTAAACGTTGCGCCCGCATCTTCGGCAGTAAGCACGCCGCGGCAAATCCGTCACTGGCCGCTTCACTCGCATTCAATACCGGGATGAGCTCTTCCGTCGCTATCGATGTTCTGGCATCCACGGCGCCAGCCTCGCAACCACAGGCAACGCGCGGGCGCTCTCTCGATCAGCGCATGCAGGAAAGCCATGATGTCCGGCTTGGGCAGGATGGGGATAAACCATCTGGCGGTAAAGCGACACTGGTGAACAAAATGACCAGTCTCTACAACTCCACCAAAGGAGAGAAATAATGGATCAGTATGGTCAGAATCAGTTTGCTCCGGGTATGAAAAGTGCCTTGTTTGTACCGGACCAGCTCATCGCCGGTACGCTTCAGGTAGTTACTGATACCGGCATTATCACCGGTGGGACCTATAAGCGTGGAACCGTACTGGGAATGGTGACCGCCAGCGGCAAATACACTGCTTGTGTGAAAACGGCTGAAGATGGCAGTGAAACGCCTGTGGCAATTCTTGTTGATAATGTCGATGCCTCGTCAGCCGATCAGAATGGCGGACTCTATCTGATGGGCGAGTTCAACCAGAACCATATCACTATTGATGCATCATGGACTCTGGCGGCAATGAAAACGGCGCTGCGTCCGCTGGCTATTTTCCTGAAAGACAGCACTCAGGCCCCTGTAGCCACTTCCTGATTAACCCCTCTTACCTCTGACCCAATGCTTTAACCGGCAGGGGCTGACTCATTCCAATTTTTGCCGGCGTGCAGCTGGCATTATCAAGAGACTGAATATGGAAAATATTTTTGATGCCAGCGTGCTGGTACAGGTCGTTCCTAACCTGAAAACCAGTCAGAACTGGCTACTCGATCGCTTCTTCCCGAATGTCGTGACCTACGAGACTGAAGAAGTGGCGATTGATGTTGATGTCGGTCTGCGTCGTATGGCGCCGTTTGTCTCTCCGCTGGTGGAGGGCAAGCTGGTCGAGTCCCGTAAATACCAGACCAACACCTTCAAACCTGCGTACATCAAAGACAAGCGCGCCCCTGATCTGCGTAAACCTATTCGGCGTCAGATTGGCGAGCGAATTGGTGGCGAATACACCGCCGCCGAACGTGAAATGTTAAATCTTCAGTTTGAAATGACTGACCAGATCGACATGATCAACCGTCGTCTGGAGTGGATGGCGGCCAGCGCGCTGGTGTCCGGGACCGTCACGGTCACCGGGGAAGGTTACGAAACTAAAGTGGTGGATTTTGGTCGTGCTTCCGACCTGACCATCACCCTGAGCGGTTCGGATAAATGGCCGCTGACCGTTGCCGCCGGCGCGACCAATACCCAACCTTCTGATGATATCGAAGTCTGGCAGACCACTTTCCTGAAAGAATCCGGCTCTGTCGCCACAGACCTGGTCTTCACGAATAAGTCGTGGCGTGCATTCCGCCTGGATACCACCATCAAGGATAATGCCATTACCTTCCCGGCGCTGAGCCCGTTTGGTAACCAGATTAATGCGGGCCCGCAGGTGATGAAGGGGGCTATCTATAAAGGGCGTTGGGGTAATTTTGATCTCTGGTTATATAACGACTGGTACATTGACCCGCTGGACAACGTTGAGAAGCCGATGATCCCTGATGGTGCCGTCATCATGAGCGGTGCGGACCTGATGGGCACCCGCGCCTTTGGTGTCATTCTGGACCCGGCATTCAACTACGGCCCGCTGGCCTATGCGCCCAAGTCCTGGGTGAAAGAAGATCCGGCACAACGCCTTATCCTGATGCAATCCTCCCCGCTGGTTATTCCGAGCCGGGTAAACGCATCCCTCTGCGCAACGGTGGTCTGATATGGCTAAAACAATCAAAACCGGGTCGGTGGATGACCTGAATGCGGAAGGCACCGCCGAAGAAGTCCTGAATGTTGACGATCTGAATGCAGGCGGCATCGTTGAGGATAACCAACAGCATGACGAAACAGACGGTGATTCAGTAGAGGATGCGGATGGCGATGAAGATGAAACCGCTGCCCCTGAATACGTAGTTCTGAAGGGTAACTGCATTCGCCATGACGGCGAGATTTACCGCGAAAATCTGCGTATTCCGGTCTCCGGTAAGGACGCAGAACGTCTGCTGGCTGCAGGTGTGATCGCCGACGTTCAGGTTCTTCGGCAGCGTGCGTTATCTGCTGCGCGTGGCGTGAAAATTACTACGGAGTAAGCGCGATGGGAGTGGACTGGGATTTACACCTTTTAAGTCCGCTACATGGCGTCTTCGGCGATGAACACGAGTACCGTCCCAAAGACGGTACTGCTCCTTTCACGATTAACGGCATTTTTGACCGTGGGTATGCCCAGGCTGCTGAAAACCTCGACGGGGATTCAGTGATTAATACCTCCAGTCCGATGCTCGGTGTCCGTGATGCCGAGTTCCGCAAGCTGGGGAAACCTCAGCCCGAAGTATCGGACCGGGTGTTTATTAAAACCGTCGGTGGCCACATCATTAATCAGTTATTCGTTGTGTCCAATGTCGAGCCTGACAGTCATGGCGGATCCCGCCTTGTTCTCAATGTGGTGAAAGCACGATGAATGCATCAGCTATTCGCAAAATGGTGGTGACGGCGCTGGTCGGGAACACTGATGCCGGCGACCGTGTTTATTCTCCGCGGGACTGGCCAACCTCGGCGGCGCTTTATCCGGCGCTGCTGGTACAAACCCCGTTTGACCATAAAAAGGCACAGGGGCGGAATACGCCGGCGTTCACCACGGTTACCACCGTTCGTATCACTGGACGCGTCCAGGAGTATGACGGGGAAACTGATGATGACGGCGCTCTGCGAGCTGAGACCGCGCTGGAGGACCTGCGTGAGCAGGTGGAAAGGGCGGTCATCAACAGCTACGAGCTCACCCGTAAAATCCAGAAGTATGCGGAAGTGCGATCAACAATCAATGTTGACGCCGATGGTGAGGCACATCTGGGCCAGCTGCTGTTCGAAATCGATATAGAACATTATCAGGGGCCGGAAGATTTTTATCCCATCGACCCGCCACCTCTGGAGGGGATCGATATCACCATCGAAATGCCGGATGGCACACCGCGCCCGGGCGTCAGTATTAACCTGCAGGAGTAATCCATGTTTGTAAAACCAAAAGACGGGCTTAGCGTTCGCTGCCCCGTCAGGGGTGAACCTTTGCCCGCAGATGGCGCAGAGGTGCCTGATAATACGTTCTGGCGCCGCCGGCTGAAAGATGGCGATGTCAGCCTGGTGCTGGAAAAAGGTGTGAAGAACACCGCTAAAAAAGAGGACGCTTAAATGACCGTTCCGTTTTCACGCGTACCCGGTAATCTCCGGACGCCGTTGTTTTACGTCGAGTTCGACAATTCTATGGCCAATACTGCGACGGCGACGCAACGAACCTTGCTGATTGGCCAGATGCTGGCCGCCGGTACGACGCAGGTCAATATCCCCGTTAAAGTTTCCTCCGCCAATGGTGTTAGTGAACTGACCGGCAAGGGCTCGCAGCTGCATGGCATGATGACGGCCTATCAGAAGAATGATACGGCCGCCGAAATCTGGATCCTGCCGCTGGCGGACGACTCCGGGTCAATGGCTGCTGCTAAGGGGAGTATTAAGGTTGCGTCACAGGCGTCAGAGACGGGTGTAATCTCTCTCTACCTCGCGGGTACCCGCGTGCAGCTCACCGTGCTGGCAACCGATACCCCGGCGCAAATCGCGACCGCACTGGTGGCTGCTATCGCCAAAAAAACCGATCTCCCGGTTACCGCTGCCGTAAAATCGGAAGCGACGGATACGGTTGAACTGACGGCTAAAAATGCGGGGCTCCTCGGTAACGGGATTGATATTCGCCTCAACTATCTGGGGACGCAGGGGGGTGAAGTTACGCCGACCGGTCTGACGTTGACGGTGACAGCCATGACGGGTGGCGCCGGCGCGCCTGATTTTGTGGATGCGCTGGGTAACCTGCAGGATAAAACGTTCGATTTCATCGTCAATCCTTACGATGACACTGCATCGCTGGATGCCATGAAGGCGTTTCTGAACGACGCCTCCGGCCGCTGGGCGTGGGATAAGCAGCTCTACGGGCACGCCTTTGGCACAACATCGGGAACCTATGCTGAGTTGGGCACAAAAGGCGAGGCCCGAAATAACCAGCATGAAACGCTGCTGGGCGTCTATCGCTCTCCAACGCCTCGTTATATCTGGTCTGCTGCGCTGACTGGCGCCATTGCCCCGAGCCTGCGTAATGATCCGGGCCGGCCGCTGCAGAGCCTGCCGGTTTATGGCGTGCTGGCGCCAGATCTGCAGGACCGTTTCGAACTCACTGAGCGTAACAACCTGCTGTACAGCGGCATTTCCACGTACACCGTCGCCGACGACGGAACGGTCAACGCGGAAAACATCATCACCACCTACCAGAAAAACAGTTATGGCGATGAAGACGACAGCTACCTGCAGGTGGAAACGTTATTCAGCCTGATGTTCGTGACCCGCTATCTGCGTACGGCAGTGACCAGCAAGTTTGGACGCATGAAACTGGCTGCCGACGGCACCCGCTTTGCACCCGGTCAGCCCATTGTCACGCCCAACATCATCAAAGCTGACCAGATCGCCGAATACCAGACGCTGGTGTTTAACGGTTACGCCCAGGATGCTGAAGCGTTCGCGAAAAACATTATTGTTGAACAAAATGCGTCCAATCCGAACCGCGTTGACGTCCTGTGGCCGGGAACGCTCATCAATCAGCTGCGTATTTTTGCGCTGCTTAATCAGTTCCGCCTGCAGGCGCAGTCAACAGATACAGGAGCATAAATCATGGCTGATACCTCAAACCGCCATGCCGGTACCGCCTACGTCACTGTGGACGGTGTTTCAGTCATGGTGGAAGGTTCCTTTAAATACCAGCCGTCCACTGTTAACCGCTCGACGCTGACGGGTATGGATGGTGTGCATGGCTACAAAGAAAAGCCGGTTGCCGGGTACATTTCAGCGCGGCTACGTGACAGCGGCGGCACCAGTGTCCTGAATTTTAACAAACAGACCAACGTTAACGTGATAGCCGAACTGGCGAACGGGAAAACGATTATTGGTCGCGCGCTCTGGACGGTCAACGTTCAGGAAGTGGAAAGCGAAGACGCGGTGTTCGATGTTCGCTGGGAAGGCCGCGAAGTGACGGAGAATTAATCTATGGCTGAATTAGAACGTACGAAGACCATTATTCTGACCGTCCCCCTGGACGATGCCGCACAAAAAATACGCTATGAGCAGCTGGATCTGAAGGCCCCCACACTGACTCAGGTTGAGAAGTTCTACGAAAAACAGGAATCCTCCACCTCGATTGCTGCAATGCGCCTGCTGATCGCCCTGGTGACAGACACCCGGGAAAGCGTACTGGCACCGATGGACTATGTGGATTTTTGCAAATGTAAGGAGTATCTGCTCGGTTTTTTGAACTGGAAGCCCTGACCGCGTGGCAGGAGGTGGCGGCAGACGTCACCTTCTATTTCGGGTGGAGCGATGAACGGGCGTGGGGGATGACCCAGAAACGGCTGCTCTGGTGGGTGGCGCAGGCAAACCGAATTAATAAACTAAAGTCCGGAGATCAGGACGATGAGTAATGCATTCGATTTCGAGCTGATTGCGGACGACAGGGTCAGCGCCACCATTGATGAAATCAACGAGGCCATTAAAAACCTGCTCCCTCAGCTGGACGAGACGCAGGAAAAGCTTAACCTCGGCGGTGATGAGACGGTTGATAGCCTGGATGATGTCGGCGGCCGGCTGGATAAAATGGCCCGTAGTGCACGGGATAACGTCCAGTTCATCGGTGATATCATTCCTCCACTGAAGATCGTCGGTGAGCTGGCGGGTAAAATGGCTACCTTTGGCGCGGCCGGCGTTGTCGGATTCGGCATAAAAAAGGTTGCCGACGGTTTCCGGGAAGCAGCAAAAGAGGCTTACAACCTCGATACCCACGCGCAGAACACCGCTATGAGCGTTCGGGACTTTACGCAACTGGCAGGCGCGATGCGTATTCTTGGGGCGGACAGTGAAAGTGCGGCCTCATCAATTGAGGGTATTTTCAAAGCATTTAATGAGGCAGCCAGCGGTAAGAATGCGGGTGTTATGGCCGCTATGGCCCAAATTGGCGCACAGATCGAAAAGAACAGTGACGGCTCAGTAAATACCCTCAAAACACTGGAGTCGATTGCGAAAATTTTCCCGACCCTGCGGCCTGACCAGCAAAAATCCTTTGCCGATGCGGTTGGGCTTACTCCAGAACTATTGACCCTGATGCGTGAGGGGGCCAAATATGCAACGCTCCTGGCGAAGGCCGATAAATTTGGTCTGACAGTAGATCCTGAATTTAATGCGGAAATGTCAGAAGCTAATCGCCAGATGAATGAGCTTTATGCCCGAGCTGAAGGGCTGAAAAAAATAGCCACCAACGGAGCGATTAAGATTTTTCGACATGACCCTGCTGTAGATAAATCTCTCAATGATGCCAAAACATATGATGGGAAGGACTTTTATCATGGTGATCGTGATAAAGATATTCGCTGGAAAGCATTAAGAGATGATGAGTTTAAAGCCAGTCTGTCAGCTTCTGAAAGGCTCAACTTTACACTTAACAGACCTGATCCCGAGGTGGAGAAAAAGCTTAATGCCCGATACGGCGCAATGTGGCAGGCATACAGTCTGCAGGATGATTTATCTGCAGCTTTGCTACAAAAAGTTCCAGGCAATGAGAATATGCCTTATAACGATGGGAGCAATACCGCCAATACAATAGGATTCAGGAATCACAATCCTGGAAACTTGAGAGGCGCCCCTAACTCCACAGGTAAGAGCGGCGGTTTCTCGACGTTCTCCAATGATCATGATGGTCTTGCGGCAATGGCTCGTCAGTTGATGCTATATGGTGATCGTGGCAATAATACCCCGAGTGGGATTCTTCATACGTATGCCCCGAGCTCTGAAAACAATACCCGGGCTTATATCGATGATGTGACTTCCAGAACTGGTTTTGGTGCAGGCCAGCGTCTTGACCTCCATAACCCCGAAGTCCTTAAGGCGTTGATGGCCTCAATGATTAGGCATGAGCAGGGCTCTCAGCCCTACACGGAAGAACAACTCAAAAACGCGATAAGAACAGCCATCACGGATGACCTGTGGTCAGGAAAGCGCAGCCCGGAGCTACTCTCTCAGCAGCGGAACAATATCAACTCGATGCCGACTGGTGGCTATCGCCCGGAATCAATACTGGCGGCAAAGAAAAGCAACAGTGACTCGAATACCGTCACCGATAACCTGGCCCGCTCCCTCAAGGATGCTTTCACAGAACAACCGCTAAGACTAGAGATCGTTATGACTAACGATAAAGGCGAGAGGAAAACGTACAATGTTGAAAACAATGGGAAAATAATTACGCCTATGAATTATTAGTTTCTATAAAAATACAATAAGATACAATTATGTAAATATCTTCATGTGAGGAAAAAATGAAAGCTATATACATAATTGTTCTTGCTGTTTTTTTTCCACTTTCGGTCTTGGCTGGAAGGGGGGATGCTGTCTGTAAGGTGATGGTAAATCAAGGGTTTTGGGGGGATATAACAACACCTGCGATCACCGGAACCTTACAGGACAAACCTGCGGACTTGGCAATATGTTTTCATGGAAAGGATGTCAGTCAGGATGTCGCGCGGTCAACATTAATTAAAAAGTTACCAGGGGATTCCCTTAAAGTTGTTTCTTCATCAAATATTGATGGTTTTTTAGAGATGTACGTATCTCTTTATAATGAAGAACATTCAGAATCTGTAATAACAAGGGTCGTAGTCAGTGAGCGTGGTGAAATTGGCTCATATCCTGGTGGTCTAATCAGCAGGCAGCAAATAAAAGGGAGTGACTCTGAAGGCACTTTTATCTTCCTGCCTTCATATTGGAAGAATGATGTATATTTCAATTTTATAGAACCTACGAGAACTAGGTTGTACCGCTTTCACCACACGCCAGGTGACGCAATGAGCGTGGCAGTATTAAAGAAAGTTTCCGATGGCTATGGCGAGTGGGTTAAAAAGAACGGTGACATAATAGTCACAAAAGATTACTTTACCAAAAATGATGGGCGAAAAGTTTATGGGGCAATAATATCCCCAACCGATAAAGAAAAATGCAAATTTGATGCATCTCAATTTGCTTGGGTGCTTTCAGCATTATCAGCATGTAATTAGTATCTATATAACTTAAAGCCATAAGAAACTAAAGCCGCCTATTGGCGGTTTTTTTATACCTGGAGTTCAAATGCCGATTATTCAGGATGCGATTTCTTCACTGATGGGCGGGGACGTCAGTGATGACTGGCAGAGCAAGCTGCAACCCTCCAGTTTCCGGGGTGTCCCGTTTGCCGTTGTTGCTGAGGAAGGTAGTCACGGTCGCCGCCAGGCTGTGCACGAATATCCTTATCGTGACACTGCCTGGATAGAGGATATGGGGCGCGGTGTCCGGCGGATTGTTATTCGTGGCTTCCTCATTCAGGACAGCCAGATGTATGGCGGTGGTGATGTTATTACCCAGCGTCAGGCGCTCATCACCGCATGTGAGGAGAAGGGCACAGGCACGTTGATTCACCCGACTCTGGGTGAAATGACGGTGGCCATACCGGAAAACGGGCTTCGGCTTTCCGGTTCTGCAGATGCAGGCCGTGTTTTTGAATTCACGTTGATGGCGATCGAGTCAGGGCTAAAGGTTTTTGCGGTCACCGGCAGCAGTGCTGCAGGAAAATCTGTTCGCACAAATTACCTGAAGTTGGTCAGCACCACCGTATTAAGCACCATCGCACGGATTAAAGGTGAAATCCGTGGCGTGACGCAGGCGATAAAAACCATCAAGAACACGATCGCTTTCTGGACAAACATGGTGGACAGCACCACCAATGAAGTGACGAATGTCAGCAACGTTCTCAAATCAACGTTCGGTAATCAGCGCTACGGGCGCTATAGCAAGGGGGAGGTGGGTGGCAGTTCATCAGGTGTAAACGGTAGCGTCTCTGCCGATGACACCGATGATTTTGAATCACTTTCCGCGCAGGTATCTGCCAGCGCCATCATGGACCGTCAGGAGATTTTTGATACCGTCACCGGCCTTGATAGCTCTGCCACGGTTGATGAGTTTGTGCAACGTACTGCTGACGTTATCAACGCCATTCTCAACTGCACCGGCGGTGTGAATGAGCGGATAACTGCGCTGGAAAAGTTGGCCAACGCCACCAGTTCAGAATATCAGCAGTCGTCAGCCGGCGCGGGTATAGCAGAAAGCGTCAATGTCCTGATTATTGTTTTGTGTAGCGGCGCAATGGCGGCAGCGGCCGCTGAATCAAACCCGACGAGTCGTAACGAAGCAGAGCAGATAACCCGCCGGGTTTCAGACCAACTGGATGCTGCCCTACTGGCGACAGGTGACCGCGCCGACGATGAACTCTACAGTTCATTGTTGCTGGTCAGGTCGTCATTTCTTGACACCATGTCGGCACTTTCAGCCAGTTTAAGCGAGCTCATGCAGTTCAATTCTGCGCAGCCACTCCCCGCGCTGACGCTGGCTAATCGGTTATATCAGAATGTCGGGCGCGCTGATGAGCTGATTCAGGAATCAGACGTACCGCACCCGGCGTTTATGCCTGTTTCGATGAGGGTGTTACGACAATGAGCGATGATCAGGATGTAGTAACGCTGACAGTCGGTGACAAAAAAATAGAGGGCTGGGATTCAGTCCGCGTGACGCGCTCAATAGAGCGCTTCCCGTCTGATTTTAGCCTGGGCCTTCTGGACTATTACCCGGGCACCCACGAAAAACAGCTGGTGGTGGAGGGGGCGCCCTGCGAGGTTCATTTCGGTGAGGACCCGGTGATAACGGGTTATGTTGACAACTGGGAACCCGCGATAACGCGAGCCCGTCATGAGGTACAGGCGAACGGACGCAGCAAATGTCAGGATCTGGTGGACTGTTCTGCCGAGTGGCCTAACAACGTCATCAACCGAAGTAATGCGCTGAATATCGCTTCCCGTCTGGCTTCATGGTACGGCATTAAAGTTTCATCCGATGTGGATGATTTGGTGGAGGTGCCCCAGTTCACGATTAACTGGGGCGAATCGCCACAGGAGATCATCGAACGAGTATCCAGATGGTCGGCGCTGCTTTATTACGATTTGCCCGACGGTAACCTGCTGCTTACCCGCGTAGGCTCCCGTCGGGCGGCCAGTGGAGTGGCGGAAGGGGAGAACGTCGAGCAGGCGTACTACCGAGCAGATATGTCGGAACGATTCTCTGACTATGTTGGGGTCTCGATGAGCGTTTCGCCGATCGCCGGATTTTCTCCGGATACAGCCTATGACTCGGTGACGCTGGCGACCGCCCGGGATCCCGAAGCGGCCAGCATGCGATACCGCAAACGTATCGTTATCGTTGAAAGCACGCTGATGGCGTCGCAGCAGGCGCAGCGCGCCATCGACTGGGAGATGAACCGCCGGTACGGCCGCTCGAAGCTGTTAAGCGTCACGGTAGATAGCTGGCGGGATAAGGCAGGAAAGTTGTGGGAGCCAAATACGCTGATCCCGGTGAATCTCCCCACACTCAGGTTACCAGACACTGAATTGCTGATAGCCGAAGTCACGTTTATGCGGGACAGCGATGGTACGCATGCCCGGTTGACGCTGATGCCGCCAGAGGCGTTTGCGGTGCAACCCTATGCATTTTACCAGCAGATAGCAGGATTCAGCCAATGAACCAGTTTCGACATATTGCAAACCGTATTGCCAGCATGCTGGGCGTGGGGCGAATCACCGCAATGAATGACTCCGGGGCAACCCAGTCAGTGCAGTATCAGACCCCACTTGAGGTCGCCAGCGCACACCGACTGGCTGAATTTGGCTTTTCTTCCGGACTGCCTGCCGGCACGGATGTTGTGCTGGCGTTCCTGGGTGGTGATCGTTCGAGCCCAGTGGTTATCGCGACGAACCATCAGGGGTTTCGCCATGCCGACCTTCAGCCGGGGGAGACGGTTGTTTATAACCAGTGGGGGCTGTACGTCCATTTGACGGAGAACGGTATCAGCGTTGATGCGAAAGGCCAGGACGTCACCGTCAATAACGCAAAGAATCTGACAGCTACCGCGACAGAACAGGTGAAACTCATTACGCCTAAATTACTGGTTACCGGTGATGTTATTGATAACTGTGAAACCAACGATAAAACGCTGAAACAGCTGCGGGACGCATATAACGATCACGATCATGAAGTGAAAGGGGTTGAACAAGGTAACGACGCCATAACCAGCGAGAAACCGGGGGAACAGGTGTGAGTGATATATCATCATTCTGGAATGTCGATGCGCTTCATGCTGACTGGCGTACCGATCCCGGCGCGCTGAAAACAGGTAACGACCTGCAAACTGCAATCATCCTCAGCCTGTTCACAGATCGCCTTGCCCGCAGGGACGACGCTTATGACGGCAGTGATCGCCGCGGCTGGTGGGGGGACTCAGACGCCGATACGCAATTGGGTAGCCGGCTGTGGTTGCTGCGTCGAGAAAAACTGACGACCAATGTCGCCATAAGGGCAGAAGAGTACGCAAAAGAGGCCCTTGACTGGCTGAAAGGCGATGGCGTCGTCAGTGATATCAGCTGCACCACACAGATCGTCATGCCGAACAGGCTCAACCTGATTATTCGTTATCTGCCGCCGAATGGAGACTGGCAGGAGAGCGCATTTTTCTGGATCTGGGAGCAAATAAATAATGCCGTTTAAACGAAAAACGCTGAGTGAGCTGCGCGAAGAAAACCGGCAGTTTATGCAGGCTGAACTTAAAAATGTCGGTGCCTTGCTTCGCTTTGGAAACCTGAAAGTTGTCGCGGACATGGATGCCGGTATGTCGCACCTGCACTACGCCTACCTGGATTATATTGCCCTGCAGACAAACCCATTCACCTCTACCGGCGAATGGCTGGCGGGCTGGATGGCACTTAAACAGATCTACCGGAAAGCGGCCACAGCCTCCCGGTCACCTGTAGCAAGAGCCACGGGAACTGCCGGGGCCATTCTTCCTGCGGGTACTGTTCTGAACCGCTCCGACGGTTATCAGTATGTCACTGATTCGGAACTGACCATATCCGCTGGAAAAAGCGGAACCACTGCTGTCACGGCTGTTTTACCCGATATTTCTGAAGACGTAAGCGGCGGCGGGAGCGCAGGCAATGCTGATGCCGGCACATTGCTGACGCTGGATGCCAACGTGTCAGGTATCGATAATACGCTGATGCTGATTGAACCGGCTACCGGCGGGGCCGACATCGAGAACGAAGAGGATTTCCGGCAGCGCGGGCTGCAGGCATACCAGAACCCGCCTCAGGGTGGAAGTGATGCCGATTATAAAAAATGGGCGCTGGAAATTTCTGGCGTAACCCGTGTCTGGATAAAACGTCGCGGAATGGGGGCTGGAACCGTTGTTATTTATATTATGTGTGATGGTAATGACACGACGAATAACGGTTTCCCGGTCGGGAACGATGGCGTGTCTTCGCTTGAAGACTGGGGGGCGATAAAAGCGACTGGCGATCAGGGAAGGGTGGCGGATTATATTTACCCTCTCCAGGCTGATACCGCGATTATTTACGTCTGCTCTCCAATAGAAAAAGTTGTCGACTTCACCATCTCCGGGATCACGGACGCAGACAGCGACACAGTGCAGGCAATAAAAGACGCCATTAATTTGCTATTTTTTGACAACGGCACACCGGATGGGTCAGGAAAAATTTATCTCTCCGATATTAACGGTGCGATCAGCCAGGTCGCCGGCACGACGGGATATGTGCTGGAATCACCATCCCAGAACATCATTTTAGGGACGGGCGAACTGCCATTACTTGGGGAGGTTGATTTCACATGAGCCTTTACTCTGTTGATGACTATGCTCGTGCCCTGGTTTCATTGTTGCCCACCGGCCTTGCATGGCCCCGTGATGTTGAAAGTACACTGCACGCGACGGTCAGGTCTCTTGCACATTCATTCGCACGTTCTGACACTGAGTCATTGACGTTATTATCAGGTGGCTTTCCTTCAACGGCACTGATGATGCTTTACGAATGGGAGCGTACACTCGGCCTTCCTGATGATTGTGCTATTGGCGAAATGGATAGCATTGGTGCTCGCCAGAGAGCCGTTGTTTCAAAGCTAATCAGTACCGGTGGGTTAAACCGCAATTACTACATCAGTGTCGCGGCAGCGTTAGGTTACACCATATACATCACTCAATTTCGACCTGCAATGTGTGGAATGTCGGTATGTGGAGATGCGATAAATGGCGATGAATGGCCTTTCACATGGCAAATTAATGTTCCCGGAACAACAATAAGATACGCATATTCAGGTAGCACTTATTGCGGTGATCCCCTCGGTTCATGGGGAGATAAACAGTTTGAATGTGCGATAACAAAAATCGCACCATCACATATAAATATTATATTTGTTTATGGCTTTGAGGCTGAAATTAATACGCCAGAATATCAATCATTATTTGATGTTTTGATGAATAGTGTATGGCCGGAATATTAAGCATAAATATAACATATCAACAATCACAGGTGTTTTAGCATGCTAAAAATTAGTGATGTAGAATCTACGGCTCTTGACGGCCTTTTTACTGATGGGAAAATATCAGGTGGCATTCCTCCCACAAGGTTGGTTGCAGCATGGTTCAATGCAATTCAAACAGAACTTGTAAATGTTGTCGAAGGGGCAGGAATTGAATTAGACCCCGAAAATTCAGCGCAGGTATTAGAAGCTTTAAATAAATTATTCACTATTAGCGACTATCTTAAAAAGTCACTGAACCTCAGTGACCTTGGCGATAAATCCACGGCAAGGACTAATCTTGGTCTGGGTGAATCTGCTACACGAGCGGTAGGGGATACAGCGGGTACGGTGGCTGCGGGGGACGATTCTCGCATTACTGGCGCAATGCAGAAAGGCCAAAACCTGAACGATCTGCCTGATAAGGCTGCGGCTCGATCTAATCTCGGCCTGGGCGCAATGGCTACCAGAGACAACCCTCCGTTTATTGATGAAATCGGGGCCTGTGCACTGGCCTGGTACGACGGCGCAGTGAATTACACCGACACGGTAAACGGTAGCGCTCTTTTCCCGGCAACTGCCGATGGTGATCATGCAACTATCCCATTATCCGGGACCTGGCGCTGCCTGGGACAGACGAAAATAATCAATGACCAGCACCGCACGACTTTATGGCAAAAAATCGCAAACTGAACAATTGGCCCATAGGTTGTTATCTACCGAGCTAACGCTCTTTGTATTTTAAATTTAGTTTGTCAGTCTTTTTCTGAAAATAATTTATCTTTTCTGGTGATAAGCACATCTAAAGAAAAGTGAGGGCAACTTAATGTCTGAATTAACACCTCCCTTGGGTACTGCAGGATTTAGCGTTCTTAAAGAGAACGTAGAAAATTTAGATATCGCTTTAAATACTGATAGTGAAAGTTGGCTCGATCGAGGAAAGCGAGTAAACGTTTCTTGGAAGGGAATTTTAAATAAGAATGCCGAGGCTCTCAAAGAAACTCAGGACAGTATCACCATTCTTGGCCTACCGTTTACCACCTTGGCCGAAGCGCAGACGGCTGCCAATGACGGCAAAATACCGGTAGGTGCCGTAACGTGGGTGCGAAATGCTGGTGATGCTTCGCTGGCAGACGAGTACATCAATAATGCGGGTACGTTACAGCCTACCGGCAGAAAGATGCCTTCACAGGAGGCTATCAACGCGGTTTTTGATTTCATCAGTAAATTTATTGTGAGTGGTGACGTCAGCG
>OLJQ01000046.1_pt1 | contig 39726 bp, 55 predicted proteins | sample 1603621 | NCBI WGS metagenome assembly OLJQ01 (sample SAMN04436612, study PRJEB24849) | human gut metagenome | biome: human gut; feature: NICU; material: stool | host: Homo sapiens | place: USA: Saint Louis, MO | collected 2009-12-03 | reverse complement strand
TACGCTCATCGCTTTGGTTATCTCTTCTGCGCAGCGACGAGCCTGGGCGCGGAGAATGTTTTCCTGTTCTTCTGGCGTCATGCTGCCTCCCGTTTCCCGTTTAGGTGGGGTGCATTCGAAAGGAAAACCGCCTTTGCAAATCCAAGAGGAGTTGCACTACGAATGTTGGCGCGCTCGTCGCTGGGCGGGCATTCGTGAATTCGGTTGTCCGGATACCAGTCAGTCACCAATCCGGCAAAGGACGTTCCGGACATGGCCTCGATCGCCTTTTTCTTCGGCACCATGCGGCCGCAGGCCAGCCTCACGACGTCGATAGCCGCTTCAACCATCGGGTGCATATTCTCTGCCGGCGCCTTGAAGCCGTTACCCGTCCAGAGGCATGTCTGCTTCGTGTAGTTGTCATCCCCGCACAGCCCGGTGAACTGGTACGGATGGAATGTGTAATCGGCCGAGCCAAAGATGCTGCTGAACACACTCACCGGGTTTTCGAATGCCCACGGGCAACCTGTCACCATTCCAATCATGCGGCATTGCTCAGCGACCAGTGCGGCCTTGGCCTGGAAATGTGGGTCTTTGGCCCGTTTAGCCTCGAACCACCGGGAGCCCGATACCGCAACGTGAGTGCATGGCGGAAAACCAATGACCATAACGATGTTTTCGGTGCGAATAATTTGAGAAAGCCGCGGCATCGCCTCAAGGATGGTTGCCGATATGCGCTCAATGGGACTGTCGATCGAAGTCTCAAGGTGCTGCGGGTCCACCAGAACGGCACGATAACCTGCTTCGACCCATGGCTCAGCCATGACGCCAGTGAAATCGCACAGGCAGATAATGGTTCCTTTGCTCATGCTGCCTCCGTCTTCACAACGTCAATGGCGCAGCCGGGTATCAGCTCAACGGAAGCGGTAGCGCACTGGTTGCCCCAGTGGTTCCAGCCTTGCGCCGCGCTGCGGCTGAATAACTCAATCCGCGGCACGTCTCCGTAGAGCAACTCCAGACGGTGCCGAACTTCCCACGGTTTCTCGCTGTGCGCGCCGAGTGGGCTGTAGACCACCTGCTTAATGCCAGCGTGCTTGCGCTCCAGCCCGGCGCCGCGGGTGGCGATCAGTACGTCTTCGGTATTGGCGCGGGTATGATTGCCGCCGTTCATGCGCGTCTCGGCGTTCAGCAGGTCGAGGAAGTCGTAAAAGTCGGCAACATCTCCATCTTCCAGCTTCTTGTTAATTCGCAGTTCTGCCAATTGGTTCAACTTCACCCAGGTGAAGCCCTTCATAGTGCGCACCGTAAATCCCCATGCCTCGGCCAGCTCGATCGCCTCCTGGTTGTGGGTGCCGGTGTACCACATCGTCAGCACCGCATTTTCGGCAGCCAGTTCCCACACTGGTAGGCGCTTCAGGTCGATGAGTTGCATTGTCGAATAGTGGTCCACTGCGGCTCCGTTGCTGATTGTGTTCCCATAAGCCCAGGGCGGATCGGCATAAATCAGTGAATATTTTCCGCTCATGCCACCACCTTCTTACTGTTCATCAGCTCAGCCAGGCGCTGAGCCTTTAATGGGTTTTTGATAACGTCGCCGCTTGGGGCGATCCATCCCCGGCGATTAATGGAATAGGGCAGAGTGATACTTCCAACGGTGATTCCGTCGTGGTTAGTTTTCATTTTTCCTCCCGAGGGATTCGATAAATTTCCCCACCAATTAGACCGTCACCCCATTTCTCTACAGAGAGGTAGGGGATTACCTGCTCAAGTTCAGGCGCTGAAATGAATACCTCGCGCATTTCAAGAGCTGGAGCCCATCCTTCGTAATAAGGATCGTGATAGTTGAGAGTTATTCCGGCTGTATGACCAAGAGCACCCTTTGCTGTCTGCCATCGGTGAAACGCTGTGATGTTGTTACGCGCGTCCTTGCGCAGGATGGACAGGATTGATTCAGCTGTTACTTTCATGGCTGCCACCACTTGCGGCTTGTTTCAGCTCTCTCAGGCGGATGCCGGTAACGTCCCTGCACTTCGTCTGATGCTCAGGGAAGCCATGAAGGCCGTTCCATGCTTTCCCGTAGTTATCCTGGAGGGCCTTCGGATCGTTCTCTGAGCCTGCATAAGCAGTGAAATCAGCGAGAATCTGATCTGCGTCGGCGGGCCTTACCTGGTGAGCCTCATAGTCAGGGTCCACCGTCGTCTCTTCTGTAGGGATGCAGAACGCCTGAAAGGCCGCATATTTGTACGCAATCGACATGGCCTTGTTCGTTGCTTTATCGCCGCTGTCCATCGCCTCGCCGTAGGTGACGACGGTATGAATGCTGCCGTCCTCCGTGCTGACAAAGTCGAACTCTGCCCGGACGGTCACATAAAACAACGCCCCACCATTTTTGCTGGTTCGCTCACAGCATGACCGCTCAGTACACCGTGGGAGGATCAGCAACTTGTGCTTAACCAGAGCAGGGGCCAGAGCGTTGTAAACGTCATCAATCCCACGGAATGCGTAGTTGACCTGGCTTCCCTGTTTTCTGGCCTTGCTGATACCTTTCTCTGCCAGCTCACCGGCTACCGAGCTGATGGCCGCATAAACTTTTTTCTCCGTCATTGAAAATTCCCCGCAAATTCATCCCAGCTGATCACCGGGTTCTGCCGTTCCGCAGAAAGGTTTACTGGTTCTTCATCGTCGAAATCACGTTCGCCAATTGCATCGCTCATCAGCTGAATGAATTTTTCGTCATCCCATTTTTCCGCCGCGCTCATGCCGCTTTCTCCCGATGAGTAATGACGTAGCCATGCTCCGCCAGACATTCGATCACCACGTCCCAATCCAGTTGCATGAGGACTTCACGACTATTAACCGTCCCCGACAGCACAACGTCTTCCAGCTCGACAGTTAACGTGTTATGCGGGCCTACAGATGTGCGCATGTCTGTGCATTCACATTTGATATTCATAAGCACCTCAGTAACTGATACCGGTATGAGGAATGAGGCCGTCTTTAACCGCGGTGAGTACCTCGATAGCCTGATCCCGGGTAAGGCTGGTATTGGCCACCAGGGCTTTGACGATGTCAGTGCCGACAGTTTTGCGATGCTTCACGTCGGCTTCGCGGCGCGCCTGCTCATCTGCCTTGCGCTTCTCCTCAGCAAGGCGGAAATGTTCGCGCTGCTCTGCCTCGCGCCGGATGCGATCGGCTTCTTCCTGAGCTTTGCGGCGCTCCGCTTCGATAGCGGCCTGCTTGTCAGCCTCAGCTTTCTGCTCGGCTGCAATGCGATCTCGCTCTGCCTGCTCAGCTTGTGCTTTCAACACAGCTTCACGATGCGCCGCTTCTTCACGTTCACGCTGTGCGCGCTGCTCAACTTCGCGGGCTGCTGCAGCTGCTGCCAGTCGCTTAATTTCTTCTTCATGGGCAATGCGCTGGCGCTCAGCCTCAGCCGCTTTATCTGCCTGCTCACGATCGAAAGCGTCATTCATCAGCAGAGCCATTTCGTGGTCAGACTCAATCCGAGCTGCCAGCTGCCGATCGAAGTCTTCATTCATGGCCAGTGCTTCGACGTGAAGAGCGAGCATGGCTTCTTCGGCCTTAATGCGCTCCTGCTCTGCTTCCCATTCGGTCAGCGGCCGGCGCACTTCATCTTTCAGCGCATCGAGACGTTCGCGGACAACGCGGCGGCTTTCATCAATCTGCTTTGGCAGCGCCTTCAGCTCAGCGACCAGGTCTTTACCTGCGTTGTCGATGTAGGTTTTAGAGCGCGCGACCTTGTGAGCCATGGATGCGATGGCATCGCGGCCTTTTTTCGTGGTCACGTCCGGCACCAGGCTGCGAGCCTCTTTTTCGATCGCTTCGATAAGCGGGTCGAGCTGGTCGTTATTGGTGAAAACCGCCATCGCGTTCTTTTTCTCGATGACGACTAAATCCATTATTTCGCTCATGGTTTAACCCTCCAAAAGGTTGTTATTAATAACTTCGTTATTTGCAAATTTGCCATGGAGTTTCAGCCGATAATCCTTTATTGCCGACTCAGCATCTTTAAGTGACAAATAACTCCCTATTTCTTTGTTTTTCCCTTTTATGGATATGCTGGCCCGGAATCTTTTCCTTCTGCCATCCCAGCTAACACCCTTTACTCCTGTTTTGTTATTTTTCCCGGCTGCGCTATTCCACATATTTTGTTCCGCGGTGGCTTCTCTTAGGTTATTGATTTTATTGTTTTCTCTGTTGCCATCAATGTGATCTATCATGTTGACTGGGAATGTTCCATGCGTAACTAGCCACGCGAGGCGATGAGCAAAATAAAACTTCCCGTCAATTTTTATGAGAATGTAACCTTGTCCATTTTTGCTTCCTGCGATACATCCAGACTTAGCCTTTCCCCGGCGGTTAACCTTCCAAGTAAATAACCCTGAATAAGGCGAATAATCTAATAACTCATCAAGTCTTTCTTTATTCAGCATGCGTGCCTCCCGGCGCGATGAAAGCCGCCTGATAGCTCAGTTAAATTCTTTGGTTCGATTACCGGCGGAGGCCTTGCCCCAACCCGTTCAGATAAACTTCAACCAGCAAATCGGTTGTGTAAGTCCGCTCAATCCCGCGATGCAGGTACAGGCGGCCGCGTTTATTTGCTGATGCTGTCCAGGTGCTTTCCCGATGCTTAACCAGCATCCCTGGGAGAACGGCGCCGCGGTTAACGGTCTGTGTCCCGTAATGATGACTAACCATTGAACACCCCCGTAACGTGCAGAATTTTGATAATCAACGCTGTCCAGATAACGCCGCAGATCAGCAGGCAGTAAATCAGTGAACGAATGCCTTGTTTGCTCATGCTGAACCACCAGGTATCAGGCAGAATGCGCTTGCTATCAGTACGCATACGACGATGGCGAATGCGTGTGCCAGAAACTTAAACCACTCAGTTTTATCTTCTTCGCGGATCATCTCTTCACCTTTGCCTTATCGCGGCTAACGGAGCGTTGTTACCTATTACCGGCGCCAACGTTGTTGTTTGGATGGAGTAAATTTAGCGCGATGCTAAATAAATGGCAATAGCAAAATGCTAAATTATCGCTATGTGGTATTTAGCGTTTTGATTTACTTAGGGTTTAATTTTTGGATGAAGTGTATTGGGGAGTTTTTAGGCATAAAAAAACCCGCCGGAGCGGGTTTGTTAAAGTGGTATTATCATGGAATATTCAATATCTTAGCATCGACTACAACCCCTACAATCCTACAGTTTCCGTTAATTTCAATCATCGGATACTGTGGGTTTAAGGGCTTCAGGAAGCGCCTTCCAGCATCAATTACTAACTTTTTGAAAGTGGCTTCATTATCGCCTTCCAACTTGGCCACAACCAATTTCCCATTAATAGGCTCTACTTCAGGATCAACCAGGATAGCTGCACCTTCAGGAATGCTAAGGCCGACAGGAGATGTCATAGAATCGCCGTGGACATCTAACCAGAAAGAATCGTCAGAGCATTCGACGGTTGTTTCATACCAGCGGTCAATCGCTCTTCGGTGATAAGGCTCCACTGCTTCCATCCACTGTCCTGCACTAACCCAGCTGATCACTGGGTAGCTCCCCTGAGGGGTATTTACTGATCTGAATGTTACGTTCGTGTGGTTCTCTTTGGCATGTAACGTATCCATCCAGCCGAAAGGCAGATTGAGTGCAGATTCAATTTTACGAGCCATTTTATCGCCGATGTTTCTATGAGGTTTATCACCTATCAGCTGACTCAGCGCTGCTGGGCTTGTATCGATAAGCTCTGCAAATTGAGCCTTGTTCAGGCCTGCATCTACACGCTGCTGTTCGATCAAGTTCTCCAGATTCGCTTTTCTAATCTCTTTACTTTCCATCTGCTCATTTTTGTCATTTTTAGCAGAATGATAAATATGCAAATTGCTAAATCTTTCTTGATTAGTATTTAGCATAACGCTAAACTCCATTTTAAATAAGTCACGGGGAGGTCCCATGAGTAATGAACTTTTACGCTGGCGAAAAGATGCCAGCACAGGCGAGTGGGCTCAGTTGGCAAAACTGGCAAACACAACCGTTGGTTATCTGGATCAAATCGCCTATGGAAACCGTCGGGCATCGCCTGAGAAGGCAGAGGCAATAGAAGAGGCCACCAAAGGGTTTAGCCATTACCAACCCGTATCCAAAGAGAGCCTTGTTTTTTCACGTCCGCGATGTTCCGCGGCTTAACAACAGGAAATATCACAAATGCAAAGCGCAATAGCCCGCAACTTAGAACCGCCGATCCTCAACCCGATTGAGCTGGAAGGGGTTTTACTCAACCGCCTTTCATCCATCGGGCAGAAGGCTTACGCGGAGATATTGGGTATCAGTGAATCAACAGTCAGTCGCAGAAAGGGGGAAGGGCATTTCGCTGACATAGCAAAAGAGTTGTCCGTGCTTGGTCTGCAGGTTGTGCCGCCTGAAGCGGTGGTGGTTTCCCGGCATTACCTGCAGTCGGTAGAAACGCTGGCAGATATCGGATTACGTGCAGAGCGGTGCCGACCAGGTCCGTTGGGATGGGACTAATGAAGGGCAGAAAAGGCGAAAGCCGCAGTGCAGCAACACCAACGGCTTTCTACGCGAATTAACTGGATCAATTCACAGGAGTAATTATGCCTAAGAGCAACAGATTTTACCAGGCACAAACACAAAAAAATGTTACTCGTGACCGTTTTGTCCGCTCGGTAAATCCAGTGGTGGCTGAAAAGATGCGCGCCATCCTGGAAGAGCTGAAACGGAAGGAGGAAGGCCGTGAGTAACGTATCCAATTTAGCCGAAGCCAGAGAGGCCAGAAGGCTCCAGAAACCGCGCACGAATGACGGTAAGGGGTTTGCCTTGCTGCACCGTAAAATTATGGATGTGCCGTTCTACAAGGATGCTGAGGCGGCTCATCTTTGGGTTCACCTGCTCCTGCGCGCTAATCACGAACAGACACTGGTATCGACTGATGTCGGCGATGTGATGTGCGAAAGAGGGGAATTCATCACCGGGCGAAACACACTGGCAATGGAAACGGGGTTAACCGCTGATCGAGTTAAATCACTGCTCCGTAAATTCCAGAACCTGGGCATGATCACCACCAAATCGAACAACCGTTTTACTGTTCTAAAAGTGGTCAAATATGACGAATATCAGTCAAATTTTTGTCCAGCCGATGTCCAGCCGATGTCCAGCCAAAACGCAGTAGTACCAATGCCTGCGGAGGTGGAGTGTCCAGCCGGTGTCCAGCCAGTGTCCACAGATAACAATATATTAAATAACTTACTACCTAACGGTAGTAAGTATGTCGCAAATGACCAGAAACCGGCTGAAGAGAAAAAGTCACGTTTGTCATGCGATGAAGTATGGCAATGCCTGAAAGACGAATTACCTGAAGCCAGGGGATGGAGATGCCTTACTGATGAGCGACGCAATCTGATCCGCACCTTCTGGAGCAAGGCGAACAAAATCGCACGCAATCTGGATGGTAAGCCGATAGACATGGATGGTTTTCGCGACTACCTCCGCTACATCGCTCAGAACTGTCGCTGGATGCTGGAAGACCGACCAGACCAGAAGTCAGGGAAGACATGGCGCCGCATGAAATTCGATAAGTTTCTGACGGAAAAACTCTACATCGAAGTGCGTGAGGGGGACCGTGATGACCGCTGATTTCATGACACCTCCGCACAGCATTGAAGCAGAGCAGAGCGTACTTGGCGGACTCCTGCTGGACGACGACACCAGTGAGCGTACTCAGAAGGTGCTTTCGCTCCTCAAGCCGGAATCTTTCTACTCGCGCCAGCACCAGGTCATTTTCGCTGAAATGCGCCAGATGTACCGCGACCATAAGCCGGTTGATCTGCTGACCCTGTTTGATGCTCTGGAAAGCAAGGGGCTGACAGAGACCGTTGGGGGCTTTGCATACCTGGCTGAAATGTCGAAGAACACACCAAGCGCGGCGAACATCGTGGCCTATGCAATGCGTGTCCGTGAGACCGCGATGGAGCGCTACGGAATCGAGAAAACAACGAAGGCGATCGAATTGCTTTATGCCCGCAACGGCATGACGGCAGAGCAGAAATTTGACGCTATTCAGGGGCTGTTTACCGAGATGAACGAGCACGTCAAAACTGGACGTAAAACCGGTTTGCGCACGTTCTATGACGCGGTGAATGACTGGTCGGCGGAATTTGACGACAGGATGAAGCCGGATGGACGTTCCCGCGGCCTATCGACCGGGATCCGCTCTCTGGATGAGTTACTCGGTGTTAAGCGCATTGTTCGCGGCAGCCTGTTTGTTATCGGCGCCCGCCCTAAGATGGGTAAAACCACGCTTTATACCCAGATGGGTGTCAACTGCGCAACGGTTGAGAACGAGCCAGCCCTGATGTTTTCTTTGGAAATGCCGGAAGGCCAAATGGTGGAGAAAATCACAGCCCAGAAGGGGCGGATCTCGCCGAACCTGTTTTACCCGGACATGACGAAGGACGACTACGGGTATCACGGCGACTGGAACGGCGATCTGAAGAAAGCTACCGGCGTTATGGGAGCGCTGATTGACACCAATAACCTCCTGATTGATGACACACCGGGTATTTCACTGGCGCATGTCATGGCTGAGTCACGTCGCATCAAGCGCGAACGCGGCAAGGTCGGAATGATCCTCGTCGATTACCTGACGCTGATGACTGCCGATAAGGCTGAAAGGAATGACCTTGCCTATGGGCTGATCACCAAAGGCCTTAAGGCCCTGGCGAAGGAGCTTGATTGCGTCGTTGTTCTCCTGACTCAGCTCAACCGGGATCTGGAGAAGCGAACCAACAAGCGCCCGCTGCCGAGCGACTCCCGAGACACTGGCCAGATCGAGCAGGATTGCGACTACTGGCTGGCGATTTACCGGGAAGGCGCCTACGACGAGAACGCAAACCAGAGCGACACAGAGCTGCTGCTGCGTCTTAACCGGCATGGCGAGAATGGTGTTGTCTATTGCGAGCAGCGCCACGGGGCGATTTACGACTGCGACCAGGAAGCTGCCAGTCAGCGCCGGCGCGAGAAAGAAGAAAAGCCAACTAAGCGGGGTGGGTTTTGATGAAAAAGAACTCTGGCAAACAAGCCGTAATCAACTACATCGGCCAGCATCCGGGCTGCAACTTTCAGGATATCCGCCGCGGCACCGGACTCGACTCCTCGACGGTCAACTCCTCCCTGTGGCCGATGAACAAAGACGGCCAGGTACAGCGTGCGGGTGAGTGCAGGAGCTACCGCTACACCCTGATCGACACAACAGCTGTCACCGAAAGCGATCCATCGGTTCAGTATCGCCAGCGTCCTGGCGGTGTAAACCCAATGACCAACCTTTTTAACCAGTGCTTGGCGGGAGTAAGAAAATGAAAAACGAAATCGAATTCAAATTTGGTGATTACGCAATCATCGAGCAGAAACGCCACGGTGTACCTAACGAGATGTTTGTTCACAAGGTGGTTGGTCAGCTTCGCTCTAACACCTGGGTTGATGTTCCAGTGAGGGTTCCGGCGACTGAGACGCTGCACGGTGAGATGGAGGACATTTGTCTTTGCATCTGCTGCGGAATTGACGAGACCGGGGTTCGCCGTTATCGCGTCAAGGATATGCGGCGCCATTCTCCTGTCTCTTTGGTGGCTGATGAAAAGAGAGGTTCGACTATCACATTACAGGCAGTAAACGAGCTCATCGCCTCCCTGGAGAGCGCAGGCGAGCTGTCGATCAGAGAGCAGAAGTTCCTGAAGCTGGCGAAAGAGTTTCGCATTTGCAGCGCTTCACTGGATGCCGCCATAAAAACCGGGAATATGCTGGCAGACCAAAATGCTCAGCTGGCTGCGGAGAATGTGGCGCTGAAGTCGTTTGGCGACAAGCTGAATGGTATGCATAACGCACTGAATGGAGAAGGTACTGGCATTCAAGGGCGTGCAGAAGTGGCTTGCCAGCAGTTCGCACTGGAAGCGGCAATGGAAGAATTCGACGCTATCGAAACCCCCGCCACCGATCGCATCGTAGCCGGGATTAAGGATGAGGCAAAATCTCATGACCTCAACGCTTTTATCAGCCATTACAGCGCTGAACTCGATGAACATATCGCCAATGGTGGTGATCAATTTGATGCGACATCAATTCGCCTCAGAGGATTTATCGTAGGTGGTCGTATGTTCAGAGAGAAACTTCGTGATGAAGATAAGGCATTAGCGCTGCGCGAGGGGGCCGACAAATGAGTAAGCCAGTTTTTGGCATCGGAGGACCGATGACTGATTCAAATTTTAACATAATCCGCATGAGAAAAGCCCAGGCTCAACGCGAAGCCGATAAACAAGCAAGGAAAACCGTAAAACATGGGCTGTCAAGGCATGCTCGTGGGTTCGTATTTGATGCCGGTAGTCATTATCGAATCTCAGTATGTGTATCAACACCGGAGCGAGCAGCATGACAACTGATATCACCGAACTGGCGCAGAGAGAAAAATTCGAAGCGTGGGCCGAAGAAGCTGGCGCGCTGCCGTGGGGAATACTGAAAAAGCATCGCAATCAAGACGGCAGCTATCCAGGCCCTCATTACACCTACATGTGGAAAGCATGGCAGGCCGCAAGTGCTGAGCTGGTAGAGGCGCTGGAGAAGGCGCAGCAGCGCATCGTCGAACTGGATAGAAAAAACTGCGAGCTTGATTCGCTTACTCAGCGCTGGGCTGTTGAGCGTGCTGAAAATGCAGACCGCATCGCCGAGCTGGAGTCCAGCACCGTGAAGCTGCCAGATGATGCAGAGCACGACATTATGGCTCCTGTAGCCGCGTATTTATCTGAGAAATTCAAGTGGGACGGCAGAGCTGTCCGATGGGATGGGCGCAATGAATATGATGCATTGGCCGACAGAGTTAAATATGCTCTCAGGATGGTTATTCGTCGCGCCGCTGGCATCAAGGTGGAGACTGAGTGATGCGCGACTGGAGACTGGTTTTACGCGATATGGAGCGAGAAGAGGAGCGTAAGCGCTCTATGGTAAAAATCGTTCCAGGTGAATTACGCAATCAAAAATGCCCATGTGGTAGCGGTAGGAAGGCTAAAAACTGCCAGTGCGATATGTTTAAGGGGAATAAATAATGTCTGACGAAATTGAAACGATAGATAGAAATCCGAAATCATGGGCAGCATGGAAGCGCGAAGCGGAAAGATTGCAAAAAATCATCGATGGCATGGCGCTGGCCGCAATGGACGGCGAGCCGGTTGAACTGCCGCTTGACTACCTGCAGGGGCACAAAGACGGTCTAGAATGGGCCGCACAACTGGCAGAAGCCAATCACCCTGAGACCGGAGACTGGCTTTACGATGACCCTATCGAGCTGGCAAAAGCCATTCGCAAAGGTCCAGATATGCCGCCAGCGCAGCCGGTAGCGGACAGCGAGCCTAACCGTAATCCTGTGCTGGCGTATGCCGATAGTTATCGTGATATGGCGAAGCAAGGCGTCGAGTCAGTCCCAATATGGAGCGTCATTACCGACCTCGAGCGAAACATTGCTCCGCTCTATCGCCACGCGCAGCAGCCGGTGGTGCCTGATTATCCCGAAACATTACCATGCCCCGTATTGCTGGAGCCTGGCCTGCGCTTCGGGAAAGGCGTGAAAACCAGACTGGTACTGGATGCCATTCAGCGCAGGGCCGAGCATTCCGCCGAACTTGAGGCTATGACGCCAGAGGAGCGGGCTGAATATGATGCTGGTATCGAAGAATTTAAAGCTATGCTGCCGCAGCCAGCGCAGCCAGCGCAGCCAGCGCAGCCAGCGCAGCCAGCGCCGGTAGTGCCAGATGAGAGCTATCAGCAACTAAGCGATTTGTATCACGCGCAGGAAAAGCGACTGTTCAAAATTGCACAGCGCATCAAAGGGTCAGCTTTCGACAAATACTCGCACTCGCCATCGCAGGCTATCGATGTACTGGAGGCGGCTATATTTGGCGATAATGACGCCTGCCGCGCCGCCATGCTCCAGGCTCAATCTGAAGATGATGACGGCGAACCAACCGACGATGAACGCATTATGGCTATCGAGGGCATTCATAACTGCGAGCGGTGCGGTGATGAAGGGTGGATTGTTGGCGAAATGGGTATCACTAGCTGTGCGTGTGGTCAGGCTGGTACCCTCATCAATGAAGGTACCATACAGGCTGGCAACTCTCCGGTAATTACCGGAGCAGAGCAACGCATCGCGGATGCGGTTGAGCTGCTGCAAAAGGCAGCTCCGGCAATGCTTGCTGACAACAGCGGCCCTGATGGCCCACTGGCTGGCAGGCTGAAGTCACCGGTAATTCCGGATGGTTCGGCGTACATGCTTCGTCGCTGGCTGGCATTTGGCCGCGGTATGCAAAATGCAGGTAGCCAACTGCCTCACAACCTGATTGCGGAAACTGAGTCCATGCTCGCAGCCGCCACGCAGGATACCCCCGCGCTGAACTCGGTGCAGAGCGTCGTTACCGTGCCGGGCAAATGGATTCCAGTAAGCGAGCGGATGCCTGAAGACCGCATATCGGTAATCCTATGGGATGCTGAAATTGGAGAAGTAACAAGCGGTCACTACAGCCATAAAACACAGACTTTTTATCATTGCGGCGATGCTATCGAAAACGAGATAACCCACTGGATGCCGCCTCCATGCGCCCCGCAGGAGGTGAATCGTGAATAAGGTCGAACTGCTTGAGAAGATATCGGCGCTCGCTACTGAATGCCATACGCTGGCCTGTGAGCTTGATATTGGTGACGAGCGCACCGAGGTGTTCGAAATGTATGAGGTTTTGCGACGCATTCAACGCCGGGGCGCAGCTAGTGAAATGCTGGCGGCAACCAACCCTCTGCTATGCCCTGGTATTGCGGATGATGAGGATTGGGTGGACTTTGATGATGAGGATGACGACTGATGCCTAAATCCCCCGCAGAACGCAAAGCTTCCCGTTGAAATCAAACCCCTCTCCTGAGGGGTTTTATCGTATATGCTCATTTTGCTTTTATCACCGGGAAGGGCGATAATTACCTCGTCAGCCTGAGCAACTGACAACTTTACCCCGGCGCCAAGTGGGGACACATGGCGCAAACACTGCAATTTGAGAAGAGTTATCAAAACGTACTGATTCCCGCAGAGCCGGGAACCAGCGAATACCTGCAACTTATCCCGGTAGGGCAACTGCTTTGCGGTGAGTTCCGCAAGCCCCGGAATTACGCATTCCACAAGAAGTTCTTCAAGCTTCTGACTCTCGGGTATCACTACTGGACGCCTTCCGGTGGCCTCATTGAGCCCGCTGAGCGCACCCTCATATCCGGGTTTATCGACTTCCTCTCATCCGACCTCGATCAGCGCGCTGCGCTCCAGAACGCCTCCGAGATGTATCTCTCATCGGTCGGTATTTCTCGCTCCCGAGATATGGCCCTTCTGAAACACTTCGAATCCTTCCGCGAGTGGGCAACCATTCAGGCTGGCTTTTACGACGAATACCAGATGCCTGACGGTAGCCGTCGTCGTGTCGCAAAGTCGATCTCCTTCGCCAGCATGGACGACAGCCAGTTCAACGGCGTCTACAAATCAGTGCTGAATGTGCTCTGGAACTACATTCTGCGTCGCAAATTCCACTCGCCGGCTGAGGCTGAAAATGCCGCCAGTCAGCTGCTGAGCTTTGCGGGGTGATGGGTATGCAATGTCTTCTCGCCAAAGTAATAGAGCGCGGCATGTTCCGCGTTCCGGCGCGCCGCAAGCGCAAGGTCGAAGTAAAACCGTCAGATATCCCCACCTTTCACTATACGGCTCACCTGGCAGATGTCCGCTGGCTGCGCCGCGCTGCCAGAAGGAAAATTGCATGAGCATTTATCAACGCATCAACGGCGCTGACTGGCGCAATATCTGGGTAGTCGGCGATCTGCATGGCTGCTATACGCTGCTGATGAATGAGTTGGACAAGATTAAGTTCGATCCATCCAGCGACCTGCTTATTTCCGTTGGCGACATGGTTGACCGCGGAGCTGAGAATGTTGAGTGTCTGGATCTGATAAATCAGCCGTGGTTTCGGGCTGTGCGTGGCAACCATGAGCAGATGATGATAGACGGCCTGTCAGCGTGCGGAAACGTTAATCACTGGCTGGTTAACGGCGGCGGATGGTTCTTTAACCTTGATTACGACAAAGAGCGCCTGGCCAAAGCCCTTGCGTATAAGGCGGCAGAATTACCCCTCATCATTGAGCTGAAAACAGGTGATAAAAAAGTCGTAATTTGCCATGCCGATTATCCACATAGTGAATATGAGTTTGATAAGACAGTTGATGCGGATCTGGTGATCTGGAACCGAGAACGCGTCAGCGATGCGCAAGATGGAATTGTGCAGGAGATAACCGGCGCGCACCTGTTTATCTTCGGGCATACCCCGGCGCGCCAGCCTCTCAAATACGCTAACCAGATGTATATCGATACTGGTGCGGTGTTTGGTGGCCGCCTGACCTTGCTACAGGTGCAGGGTGGTGATCATGCGTAAACCAGCACGCCGTAAATGCGCCCACTGCCGCGAGTGGTTCCATCCCGCCCGGGAAGGGCAGGTAGTTTGCTGCTTTGAATGCGCCAGCGCGCTCGCCAAAAAACAGACAGCAAAAGCCCGTGAAGCGGCGAAGTCCAGGGCGGTGAAGCTCCAGCGCGAAGCTGAGAAAGAAGGACGCCAGCGCCGTAAGGCCAAGCGCGAGTCATTCAAGACAAAAGCCCAATGGGATAAAGAGGCTCAGTCAGCCTTTAACCGGTACATTCGCATTCGTGACGAAGGTAAGCCCTGCGTCAGCTGCGGAAGCCCGCTTATCGGTAAGAGCAACTACCTGACCGGCAGCGCTATTGACGCCAGTCATTACCGTTCCCGTGGCGCGGCGTCGCACCTGAAGTTCAACGTATTCAATGTTCACTCCGCCTGTACCCGCTGCAACCGGCAGTTGAGCGGCAACGCTGTTGAGTACCGGATTCACCTTATTGATCGCATTGGCCTTGACCGCGTAGAGCGCCTTGAGGCTGATAACGAGCCGCGCCGGTTCGATATTCCCTACCTGCAGCGCATTAAATCCATATTCACCCGCAGAGCCCGCGCGCTGGAGAAGCGCCGCGCCCGCCATCAGGAGGCCGCATGAAGATCACCTATAGCGACGAAGGGGCTTATTCCCGCATCTGGCTGACCGGTCCATTTTGGCAACTGGCTAAGGCCAGGCGTATTGCGGATGCCGGACTGGACGCTTCCCCGGTCAATACCTGGGAGTCTCGCGGGCTCACCTTCCAGATCACCCTGTACGGGAAAAGTGCGTACGTGCTCAGGGCATATAAGGCGATGGCTAAGGCCATGGCGAGGGCATCCAGATGAGCCGTGACGTTATCGAACGCATCCGCGACCGCTGGATAAAGCTCCGCCTCTTGCGTAGCCGCGGCACCGTACTGGTTGACTACAAAATATTACGCAATTTCGTCCGTATCTATAAGCGCCTGGGAGAAGCAGCATGAACGAACAATACCTGCAATACGTACGTGAAGAAATAGCGCTGGCTACGGCTGATTTTAGCGGCCGCACCAAGGGGCAATTAGTCGCCCTGGTAGAGCAACTTCAGTTCACTAATGAGCGCTACCCGCGAAAACGGCAATACGTGGTTGATGAGGTTACAGGAAAGAAGATCATGCTTCGCAATCCTCCAGTGCCAGGAAAACAATCCCACGCCAAAGGCACTTCGATTCCACAAGTGATCCCGGTGGAGTTCTCGACGGCAAGCTGGCGTCGAGCTATCGCGAAACTGGAAGACGCTGAAAGCGCCTGGGTGAAATGGAACTATCTGCATGAGACAGATTTCAGCCTGCAAACCATCATTGTGCAGCATGGCTGGCAGCTATTCAGCGAGACGATTAAAGGCCGCCGCATGGCAGGGAAGACCAAAGAAAAGCTCAAAGCGCTCATTTGGCTTGCGGCTCAGGACGTAAAAGAACAACTGGCCGGGAGAGAAACGTACCTCAGCGAAGAGTTGGCCGCATTCTCTGGTGTAGCCCCCGATAACTGGACGCATAACTACCGTGACTACTGGCATGCAATGAAAGGCGTGTTTTTTGGCCTTGACAGGGATTCGCTTATTTCTGTCGTGCGATCACGTTCACAACAAAAAGCGACTTTTTCGCAGCGGGTTCTTGCAAAAGTCAATTAAATGCGTCATATTTGAGTCTACTTTGATATGCTGCCTTAACTTTAAGTGGCGGCATGAAGAATAAAAAGGCCCTGACGGAAACGTCGGGGTTTTGTCGTTTCTGGAGGCGGGAAATGTGAAAGCTAAACGGATAGACCGCAGCCGAAAGGCAATGTAGCAGTAGTGATGCTGCCCCGAGTCGCGTAATGGCGAGCCTGTGTAGTGATGGGTAAGGGTTCATAGATAACAATAAGCTCCGGTAAAGCAGCGCGAACGCCAAATGCGCACCGGTTATCAGCGGCGATGATGCGACAGGAACCCAATGGCATGGGCGCGAACCACTGCGAGAGTGTGGTTGTGCAATCCGGTCAGGGCTCTTGAGTGAATGCGTGCCGCACTACACGCTGAAGCTCATACGCGAGAGTTCTGACTAGATTGTTTGAGTTAATCCCCAGCAGAGCCGCCGCCAGAAACATTTTCAGGAACAGTTCTGCGTGGGCTATAGAGTGTGTGGTTGACAACAATCCAGCTATCATTAACCCACTTAGTAACCTGTTGCGGGGTTACATCCATATGGCGAGCAAAAGCTGATTTGTTGCCTTCAAAGTAACAAACTACATATTCATCAATGGTCATATCTGGTTAATAGTCCCCAAAGCATTTTTCAACAAATCGCTCGCTTTCTTCATCGACATAGTTGCAGCAGTCGTATTGAACGTCGAACCCAGATTCCTTGGCTTTACCTTCAACAAAAGCGAAGAAGGATTTTGCTTCTTCCTGACTCATATCGAAACGAGCTTCAGGGTCGTAAGTGTTAATTGTGATTGTGGTCATTTTCGTTCCCTCGGATAAGTGGCTGTATTGTCTGTCTGTGAAATCAATATAATCAAACATTGATTATGATGCGAGCTTTATTTAATCAAACTTTGATTATATTGATATTGGTCACATTCCGCGCTTTTTTGTATAGGCCATAGAGCCAACGCCTTACCCTCATTGTCAGCCATTGCGCTGACTTTTTTTTTATTTTCAGGTCCGCGGGAATCATCATCGATACGCTTTGTTGAAAATCCAGCCTGACGGGCCTGACCCTTTCAAACACACAGCTTCCCGATCTTCCATCGGAGGCGGTAACTATGGCTAAACGTATGCAAGACAAAGAGAGCATTGCCGGGATGTCCTGGCTGGTTCTGCTGATCATTGCTTGCTGGGGTGGACTTGTCCGCTACCTGATAGATGTGAAGCAGAGCAAGGCAACATGGAGCTTGATCAATGCTCTTGCCCAAATGGTGGTTTCAGGGTTTACCGGTGTTATTGCTGGCCTGGTGAGCATTGAAAGCGGACTGAGCATTTACATGATTCTGGCAACCGCGGGGATAAGCGGCGCGATGGGCTCCGTAGCGTTGACCTATTTCTGGGAGCGCCTGACGGGGATTAAAGATGCAAATCAGTAATAACGGTATCGCGCTGATTAAGCGATTTGAGGGTTGTCGGTTAACTGCATATCCCGACCCGGGCACCGGTGGTGATCCCTGGACGATTGGCTACGGCTGGACGGGAAAAGTAGACGGCAAGCCTATCAGGCCGGGGATGAAGATTGACGATGCGACAGCGGATCGCCTGCTCCGCACTGGCGTAGTGAGCTTTGACCAGGCGGTAAGCAAAATGCTCAAAGTCTCCGTTACCCAGAACCAGTATGACGCGCTTGTGTCGCTGGCCTACAACATCGGTACGCGAGCGTTATCTACATCAACGCTGATGAAGAAGCTGAATGCAGGTGATGTGAAAGGCGCGGCTGATGAGTTCCTTCGCTGGAACCGGTCAGGCGGCAAGGTAATGGCTGGCCTGACCAATCGCCGCAAGGCAGAGCGAGAAGTCTTTTTATCGTGAAAACGGGGAACCTATGAACTATCTCATTAACCGGCTGAAAGAGCCGTCAACCTGGCGCGGCATCATCTTGGTCATTGCTGGCGTATTTGGCTATCAGATGCCTCCGGGCATTCAGGAAACCGTCATCGCTGGCGGCGTAGCGCTGGCTGGCGTTGTTGGTGCGGTGATGCCGGACAGCGTTAAGAAATGATCGCGCGATAGGCATTACAGAGCCACTTCCAGAGGTGGCTCGATAATGTCACAACGAGGTAAGGACTATGGCAAAACCGGACTGGGGAGCACTGCAACACCAGTTCCTCGCCGAGCATGCCAAAACAGGAATATCCCCGAAAGACTGGTGCGCAGCGCAGGGACTGAATTACTCATCTGCGAAACGCTATATCAAAGTAACGACTTACGGTGCGAATTCGCAAAAAAAAAGTGCGAATAAATCTGCGAATTCGCAGAAGGAGAAAGGCGGGGCCAGTAAAAACGGGAAGGTGAAAAAATCCTCCCCCGACACGGGTGCCCGCTCAAAATCTCCAGAAACGAAACCGATACGCGGATCGCGCACTGCGCCGCCGATGAACGCTTTCCAGCCTGGCAACCAGAATGCATTAAAGCACGGTGGCTACGGCCGTCGGATGCTGCTCTCTGACGCTATCACTGAAGATGCCCAGATGCTCACGCTCGACGATGAGCTTTTCTGGCTGCGCGCGGCGAGTCTGACAGCCGCGGAGAATATCGGGCGCTGGCAGACGGAGCTGGAGACGGCAGGCAGCGAGCAAGCCAAAGATCTGCACGACCTTATCTCTCAGGCGCAGAAAGCCATGCATCGCAACACTGCGCGCATTGAGTCGCTGGAGTACACCAAGGCGGCGATTATCAAGCAGCGCGTTGATGCCGCTTACCGCGAAGCTGCGACCGAAAAGGTTGAGCTCGAAATCGATGTGCTGAAAGACGGCGACAAGGATAACGCGATCGTCGTGCATAACTCGCTGCCTATCCCGGGAAGATAAACCATGGCCGACATTTACCTGCCCACGCTGCACAACAGACAGTTAACGGTCTGGTCTGACTCATGGGATCACCAGTTGAATGCGGTTCGCTGCGGTCGACGCTGGGGGAAAACCTTCATGCTGTCGAGCGCTGCGGTGACCTACGCAACGTCGCAGTTCCGGCGCCCGGGCATGGATATTTCTCTCGGCGGACGGGTCGGTATCTTTACCGCTGAATACCGGCAGTACCAGGAGATTTACGACAAGCTGGAAGAAATCCTGCTGCCGCTGAAAAAGAGCTTTAGTCGGCAGGAAAAGCGCCTGCTGTTGAAGAACGGCGGAAAGATAGACTTCTGGGTCACCAACGACAACAAACTGGCTGGCCGTGGTCGTGAATACGAAATCATCCTGATCGATGAGGCGGCGTTCACCAAGTCGCCTGAAATGCTGAAGGAGATCTGGCCGAAGTCGATTAAGCCGACGCTGCTGACGACAAAAGGCAGGGCTTACGTTTTCTCAACGCCTGACGGTGTAGACGAAGAGAACTTTTTTTACGCCATCTGCAACAACAAATCCCTGGGATTTATAGAGCACCATGCTCCAACGTCCTCTAACCCGTTCGTACCGCCCGAAGAACTGGAGAAAGAGCGCGAGAATAACGATCCTCGCGTTTTCCGTCAGGAGTTTCTGGCCGAGTTCGTCGACTGGTCCGCCGCTTCGCTGTTCGACGTCCGTAAATGGTTCGAGGGTGAGAATCAGGATCAGCCTGTCGATTACCCTGAAATGTGTCAGGCCGTCTTCGCTGTCATGGATACTGCCGTCAAAGGTGGATCTGAGCATGACGGCACGGCGGTAGTGTATTACGCCGTCGACACCCGGCCCGGCATTCAGCGCCTCACCATTCTGGACTGGGATGTCGTGCAGATTGATGGCGCGCTGCTGGAAACGTGGATGCCGTCGGTATTTGACCGTCTCAACGAGCTTTCCGGCCAGTGCGTTGCCATCAACGGCAGCCTGGGCGTGTTCATTGAAGACGCCAGTATGGGCAGCATCCTCCTGCAGAAGGGCGAAAGCCTGGGATGGCCGGTCAACAAAATAGAGTCCGCCCTGACCAGCAAAGGAAAGGACGAGCGCGCCATCATGGCCTCCGGTTACCACTATCGCGGCCTGGCGAAAATATCCCGACACGCCTACGAGAAGACGGCCGTCTTCAAGGGCGAGACAGCAAACCATCTGCACAAGCAGGTTTCCCGATTCCACCTTGCCGACAAGAAAGCGCATAAGCGCGCCGATGACCTTCTCGATGACTACACCTACGGGCTGATCATCGCCTTCGGCAGCGGCGACGCAATCTGACGAGAGAACCAATGAACGAAGACGATTTCGAAATCGGCAGCTGCTCTCACTCAGAGTTGATGGCATTGCTGGACAGCGACGACATTCAGCCCGGCTCTACGGTTGGCTATCAGACCTGCAAAACGGTTTACCTCTACCACCCGCTGGGCGGCAAGATGGTGGATCGCCCGATTAAAATGGCGATGAATGAGCCGCGCACCGTGCATGTCGCCCAGTCTTACGGGCTTGAGCAGCGCCTGCGTGACGCGTTCGAGCGTGAATGGAAAGCGATGGGTGCGAACCAGCACATTGCAAACGCCGCGCGCATCGCCCGTATTTACGGCGTATCTGCGATCGCAATGCTGGTGGATAACCAGGAGCCGAACGAATCGCTGGACTACCGCACGCTGTACAAGCACAACGTCAGCTTTAACATTCTTGACCCGCTGAACACAGCGGGCAGCATCGTGCTGAATCAGGATCCGAACGCCCAGGACTTCCAGAAAGTCGACGGTATCAGGGTGGCGGGCAAGCCGTATCACAAATCACGCTGTGTCGTTGTGCAGAACGAGGATCCGATTTACCTCGCGTACAACCCAGCGGCGTTCGGCTTTACCGGGCGCAGCGTTTACCAGCGCGCGCTCTACCCGCTGAAATCCTTTATCCAGACCATGCGCACTGACGATATGGTTGCGGTGAAAGGAGGCCTACTGGTGACGAAAATCAAGGGTCCAAGCTCTGTCGTCAACAACATGATGCAGAAACTCAGCGGCATTAAGCGCATGATGCTGAAGCGCGGTAAGACGGGAGAAGTTCTCCAGATCGGTGAGAGCGATAATATTGAGTCGATCGACCTCAGCAACCTGGAAAAGCCCCTCGACTCTGCGCGCAAGCACATTCTGGAGAACGTGGCCGCCGCCGCCGACATGCCAGCGATCATCCTTAACTCCGAGACGTTCGCCCAGGGCTTCGGAGAAGGCACGGAAGATGCCCGCGCCGTAGCGGTGTACATCGATAACATCCGTGAGTGGCTTGATCAGTTGTATGAGTTCTTTATCCGAATTTGCCAGTATCGCGCCTGGAGTATTGAATTCTTCCAGTCGCTGCGTGCCGACTTCCCGGAGCTGAAAAACACCTACAGCGTGTATTTCGCGAGCTGGATAAACAACTTCGAATATCGCTGGCCGTCCTCCCTGAAAGAGCCGGAAAGCGAGAAGGTGAAGGTCGACGAGATACGCTTTAAGGCTATCGTCAGCATGCTGGAAACGGTACTTCCGCAGCTCACGGCGGACCCAGAAAACCGCGCGACGCTGATCGAGTGGGCGTGTGAAAACGCCAACGCCAACGAGAATCTCTTCCCTCAGCGGCTTAATCTCGATTACGACTCTCTGAAGGAAAACCCACCGCCGGAGCCGCCGAAAGCTGAAGAGCCGGGCGGCGGGATGATGCTATGAAGACTTTCACACGCACCGTACGCGAGGCGGTGAAGTTCTTTCTGCGCAATGGCTACACGTCTCGGCAGGAGCTGGAGCGCTGGCAGGCCATTATCCGGCAGGCAGCCGAAAGCGAAACTGATGACGACTACATGAGCATGGTGTCGGATCGGTTACGTAAGTCTTATGACCTGCAGGTAAGCAAGGCTGGCGCGCTGGAGCACCACAAGGGGCTTTCACGTTTCACGCTGAATTACATGGAGCCAAAGCTCAGGAGCGAACTGGATCGCCGCATTCTGGCCAGCGCTGACCTGATAAAGCTGAATCGCAAAAAAGCCATCGACACCACACTGTCGCGTTTTAGCGGCTGGGCAAGCAGTATCCCTTCTGCCGACAGCATTGCGCTGACTGGCATACAGGGAACGATGCGGGAAGCGGCTGACCACATTCAGAAGTCCGCCGAGAAGGTGGACTATGAAGCGCGTCGGGTGATGATCGACCAGAACCATAAGCTGATAGCCAATATCGACAACGTGATCGCAACGAGCAACAACGCGATTGCTGCCGAGTGGCACAGTCACTGGCGTCAGGCGGGTTATGACTACCGTGAAGACCACAAGGAACGGGATAAGCTGGTCTATCTCATTCGCGGAAACTGGGCGCAAAAAAATGGTTACGTCAAGGCTGGCTCCGCCGGCTATCTCGACGCAATTACGCAGCCTGGCGAAGAGGTTTTCTGCCGGTGCTACGTCACCTATCTGTATAACCTCCGCAGCATTCCAGATGACATGTTGACCCAGAAGGGCCGCAAGTTCCTGGAGTCCATGAAAGCAGCATAGGAGCATTAAAACGTGGCTATTTTTGGCAGCGGGATAATGTTCCGTCAGGGGAAGTTCGTCTTCCTGATCCAGCGCTCGGATGATGGCACATGGTGCCAGCCGGGCGGGACGATAGAGCCGGGAGAGTTGGCCATAGACGCCGCGCGGCGCGAGGTGCTGGAGGAGACTGGCTATCAGTACGATGGCTTGCTCACGCCGCAAAGCGTATACGGTGACTATCTGACCTACCGCGCCGACGTGCCGGAGCAGTTCGAAGCGAAGTTAAACGACGAATCTCTGGCCGCCGGATGGTTCCATATTGACGATTTGCCTAAACCGCTTCATCAGCCATTCGCTGAAATGCTGGCGCAGCAGGCGCTCAATGAAACCGACGTGGCCGCGCTCATCGCTGACGGAACGCTCAGCAGTCCGCAATATTTTTACAACATGTGGATGTTCGCCATCCGGGTGACCGGAACAGGAGTTACCTGGCGATCTGCAGATCAGGAGATGACCTTCCGTAACCCGGACGACTATCTCACCCCTGAGTTTCTCCAGCGGGTAGCTGGCGTACCACTTATCTGGCTTCACCCCGAAAAAAGAACACTTGATAGCGACGAGTTCTCAAGGCGCGTTATTGGCACCCTGACAAATGCCTGGGTTGCCGATAAGGGCGAAGTGTGGGCCGTTGCGCGTGTGTACGACGCCGAAGCTGCTGAAATTATGGCAACAAGGCAATTAAGCACCTCGCCAACTGTGAAGTTCTCAGAGGTTGCTCAATCAATCATTGTCGACGGTCAGCCTCTACTGGTGGAGCCATCCCCCGAGCTGCTCGACCACGTTGCAATTTGTGAACAGGGTGTATGGGACAAGCTCCTTAACCCCACCGGTGTTAAATCTGATTCCATTCCCAAAGAGGCTGAAAAGATGGACGAGGAAAAAATCGTAGCGCTGATTAATAAGGCGATCGATGCACGTTTGGCTAAGGCTGATTCAGAAGCAGCAGACCTGAAAGCCAAAGCTGATGCCGAAGAAGCAGCCAAAAAAGAAAAGGCTGATGCTGAGGCAAAAGAAGCGGAAGAGGCAAAAGCCAAAGCCGACGCGGAAGAAAAAGCCGCGAAGGAAAAAGCTGACGCTGAAGCCAAAGAAAAGGCAGATGCCGAAGAGGCTGAGAAAATGGCAAAAGAAAAGGCCGACTCTCAACTGCGCCAGGAAATCGCTGAGCTTCGCTCCCGCATTCCTACCGAACTGAGCGACGAAGAGCGCAACGAAGTTGCAGAAGCGCAGGTGAAAGCCGATAGCGTCTTCTCCAGCTTTGGTAAGCGCGCCCCGATCCCGCTGTCCGGTGAAAAGCCGATGGCGTATCGCCGCCGGCTGATGATTCAACTGCAGGAGCATTCGCCGGACTTTAAAGCCGTCGATCTCTCTGCCATCGCTGACTCTCAACTGCTGAGCGCGGCTGAAAAGCACATCTACGCCGACGCCCAGAAGGCGGCCAGCCTGTCAGTTGGCCCGGGCATGTTGCGCGAGATTAAGCGCAAGGATGCTACCGGTCGCGAGATTAGTACCTTTGAAGGCGATCCGTCCGTCACCTGGGCGCCGTTCCAGTCTGGCAAGCGTCAGGTCACCAGTTTCAACAACCAGGCTTAACGGGAGCTCTGAAGCATGGCTAATTTATCTCTTAACCCGATGGCAACCACGAATGCCGCTGGTTCCTTCGGCGTGCAGTCTGATGGCTTCATTCAGGGCGTTGCTCTGGATGATCCGGCAAACCGCTTTAATCTGGCGTCCGGCACCGTCTCCGCTACCGAAACGAAACCGCTGTGGGGCGGCCTGCCGATTGCCGAGTTACTGCCCGGTGTGAAATCCAGCCCTCGCGGGTCGACTATTCGTCGCGCTGTGTCACTGGCTGAGCTCGAAGGCTTCACCGTCTTCAACCAGGCCCACAACGGGCTTACCACTCCGCAATCACCGGTTCCGCTGTATGCGTCAGGCATGAGCGTTTCATTCTATCGCCTTGGCTCCAACATGCGCGTTCCGCTGAAAGCTTCAGCGCAGGTGGTCGCGCTGGGAACCGCTGGCGCATCGGTGAAAACGGCTCTGGCGTGGGACTTTGTCAATGATCGGGTTACCACCGCAGCCGCGGCGGCTTTTGCCGGCTCTGACATTGCCACCACCGCCGTGACCTACTCGAACGGCGTGGCCACTGCCACTACCGCCTCAGCGCATGGACTGACCGCTGGCCAGTACGTGAAAATCAGCGGCGTCGCCCCAACAGCCTATAACGGCACCGTCGTTGTGCTTACCGTGCCGACTGCGACAACCTTCACCTATGCACCTGTCAGCGCGCCGGGCGGCTCCGCGACCACGCAGGGCAATATCGGTGCCGTGGCTCAGGCAGATATCACTCTGCCGGTGAAAATCCTCTCCATCGAGAACGGGAATTCCAAAACTGTCAGCTATGACAGTACGACGGGCTTCCTTACCTGGAAAAACGACGACGCCTGCGCGCTGGTCTTACTTTAATCGGGAGCTTTAAATGGCTGCAATTACCCCCAGTTACACCATCGTCAACCCGTCGTTTATTGCGCCGGAGTTGATCATTGGTTACCAGCAGGCGTCCGGTGCGTTCGAAACCATCGCCAGCGGTAACCCGCAGGTCCGCCTTGGCGTAGGCGACCAGTACGTTTATATGCGCCGCCTGGATATCCGTACCCAGGTAACCTCCAGTCAGTCCGGTAACGCCAACCAGCTGCCGAGCGTGGCGCTCGAAGCGCGCATGATTTCCACTCCTACCTATCTGTTCCGCTGCCGTGGTATCTACGATCACCACGACACCGCGGCGGCCGGTAACTGGAACGTGGCACTTCCAGAGGCTCAGCGTCTCGGCATGCGTCAGGGTATCTTCCAGCAGTTGCGCTCTGCGCTGCTGTACGGCATGAAACCGGCAGGCGGCGAAGGCTTGCTGAACACCGCAGGCGCGACCACCGAAACGCTGCCGCCGGACAGCAACAGCAACACCACTGTGCTGACCTACGATCATGGTCAGATGGCAGTTTATCTGCTTGGCCATGTGCAGGCAGCACTGACCCGCACCATGCAGTTGGGTCGCCAGCAGCGTGTCGTTATCCTCGGACCGCAGCGCGTGCTGGGCGCGATGGAGATTCAGCAGATCGTTCAACTGACCTCTTACCAGCGTCCTGGTGGCGGTACTGACACCGTCGGCGGAACTGTGAAAGAGGTTCTGCGCGGTGCAAATGTTCAGGTTGACTGGGTATACGATGACACACTGATCGGCGCCGGCGCCGGCGGCACTGACGCGGTGGTCATCACCATCCCGGAAGTGGAAGTACCGATGGTAAACTCCACTGTGAACACCAACGAATTCGCCAAACTGAGCCCATCTCTGTCGGCGAACGCCCTGATGTTCACCGACATGGCCGCGCCGATGGAAATCCCGACGCCAATCCCGGGGGGCGCTATCGACGTACTGTCAGAAATGCGCTCTACGTCTGGCTGGGCGGTCCGTCCGGAAGCCATCACTATCCTGTCGATGGCATACAGCGCCTAAAACGCGAAATCGAGAAGTGCTTTAGCCTCTGCATGGTTATCCGTGCAGGGGCTTTTTTACGAGGGTAAACAATGAAACTGTTCATCGCCAACACTACCAAACAGCGCCACATCTTTACTTTCCGCCAACTGGAAACCGGGCGACTCCGCCAGATTCCCATTGAGCACGGATCGCAGATGCAAGTTATGGATGGCTCGACCGAAGAAGTCGAAGCAGTTATTCAGCATCATCAGGTTTATGGCCTGATCGACTCAACCAAAATCGACCAGAGCCAGGCGTTTGTCGGCCTGTGCTACAGCATCAACAAACCAGTTTCCGCCAGCGTTATTGAGAAAACAATTCGCGATAACGATGACCATCTTACCCGCGGCGCACATAGCCGCCGGCAGGCATCAGTCGCCGCGCTGGATAACACACTGCGCGAAAGCGGGATCGGCTACGAGGGCGATATGGAATTCAGCGCAGAGCAGGCCAAGGGGCGCGATGACCATTCTGACGATCCGACCATTAACGAAAAAATTGTCACGCCGAAAGCCGGGAGCAAGAAAAAATGACAACCAGTCTGTCGGGATTTATCGAATTCGTTCGAGCTGATATGGGCATTACCCCCGACCAGGTTCCCGACGACTCGCCGTCTTTTTCTCTCGCCTATGGCGGCGCGGTTGAGTGGGTAAACCCTGATATCGCCTCCGTTATGCCGAACATGTATAGCATCGCGGTTTATAACCTTGGTGCCTCGTTTCTCATCAACTACGGCACAGAGGCTGTATTTTCTGATTTCCGCAAAGAGCATGGTCTGAATGACTTCAAGGCCGGGGTTATTACTGGCGCGGGCGATAACTCAACCAACGCACAGCGGCTGGTGCCTGATTTCTTCAAAGACCTGTCTCTGGCTGACCTTCAGATGCTGCAGGACCCATGGGGGCGTCGCTACCTGATGATCGCTCAGCAGTTCGGGAGTCTGTGGGGCCTGTCATGATCACCTTTCATCTGGGTGTTATCGACATTCCATACGAGGACGAAGACACCACGACCGGGGATGTTGCCGAGTATCTGGAAGAAAAGTACCAGATAATGCAGACGTTCTTTGAACGCTACGGCAATGACATTGCTGACCTGATGAGCAAAGACGTCGCCGCATCGCTTGAGAACATGTTCGCAGGCGCTCCGCCGGCGCAGGACCCGCTCGCCGAGTCAATGTCAAAAGTTCATGATCTCTTTGTGGGCTTCCTCGATAACACAGAAATGAATGGCCTCCCAGGCGTGCCAACACGCCGCGCGCTTGATGGTATATCGAAGCGTTTCAAGGGCAAAAAAGGGCCGCCGCGCCCCTCGTTCATTGACACCGGAACCTATCAGGCAGCAATGCGAGCCTGGGTAAGCGGGGTGCTGAATGCCTTCCCTGAGTGAATTACAGAACGCAAAAACCGAGCTTAATGCGACCCTGACGCAAGGGCTTGATGACCTGAGCCGGTTTCAGGTGGTGACCTTCACGAAGTACATCAGAAAGGTGCTTCCGCTCGATGGCTTTGTATTCTGGGTGAAATCCTCGGTTCTGTCTGACGATCCAAGCAATGAACCTGCCACTGTGAATGTTAAGGGCTATCTGCACCTGACGACAGAAACCATTCAGGACGATGAGCAACTGTACGACCGCAATGTGGTGACATTTACCGCGCAGGCGGACATAGACCCGTTCAACGATATCGGGTCAGAGGTGCTCTACATCGGCGAGTTTTTTGGCGTTCAGTTTTCTTTCTCCCGGCGTACGGGGCTGAATGAGCCGGCGAATCTGTACCACTACACCGGAGAGGCGATTTTCCCGCACATGCGGTCGCAGATCATCAACTCTGCGGACGATATAGACCTATCTGACGTGGTGGTGTCAAGTTCTCTGCCGATCTGGCTGGCCCTGAATCAGTACATGCCGATGTTTCCGGCGATGCTCTCAACGCAGAACCTGTCGCCGCCCTATGCGACGGTGAAATGCAGTAACACGTTACCGATTGCCGGCGCGTTCTATCTCGACGAGAAGCAAAACCAGTATCAGCTGGTATCGGAAGATGTGACGCTTTCTGTCACTGGCCTGCGTAACGCCAGCATTGAAGACTTTGTGCGGTATGTGCAGGACTACACGACCGGCGATGCCCCTGAGATGGGGATCATGAATATTCCCGTCGTGCAGGATGAGCGAGTCACTCAAAACGAGCTGAACATCATCGCCATGCGCAAGACCATAAAATTCAAAATCAACTACTACCAGCAACGGATGCGTAACTTAGCGCGCCAGCTGATCACGTCTGCAATTCCGTCCATTGACCCGGAGAAATAAGTAAATGGCAATTGTTAATATTAACGTGTCGGTGACGAATCCGCCGAAGCCCTCGCAGTTGTTAAAGTCCGGGGCAATGATTTCTATGGGTGGCACGACGCTGAATGCCGGTGAATATCAGCTGCTGACCAGTGAAACCGATCTGGCTGACATCCTCGCGCCGGCGAAAACAATTTCAACGCTCGCCTGGGCGACTGGCGTGGTAACCGTCACGCTGGCTGCCGCTCACGGGTGGGCTAACGGGGTGCAGGTCCCGGTTATCATCTCCGGCGCGACGCCTGCAGGCTACAATGGCGCCTATACCGCCACGGTAACAGGGGCCAATACCTTCACCTATTCGCTGACGAGCAACCCCGGCACTGCAACAACAATGGGAACGGTAAAAACGGTTGTTCAGAACGAAATCGCCCAGATGAATACCTCGTTCTGGGCCCAGGGGAAGACGCGGGCAGTTTATGTGCTGGAGTTGGGCGATGTGTCCATGACCGCCGCTGTCGAAGCGCTGACAACCTTCATTGCTGAAGACGTCTCCTTGGGCAACACCTACCAGAAGTTCTTCTCCTATCTGGTGCCGCGCGAATGGGATTCAGTTGCTGAATTTAAAACCCTGACTGGTCTCTATACCTCGCCGGGAAGTCTGGTTTACTTCTTTGTCACCACAACGATCGCCACTTATCAGGCATGGGTGGCTACGAAATACAAAACTGTGTTTGCTGATGTCGAGGCTCCAGATATTCCCGCTAGCGAGTTTTCTATGGCTGGACCGTTCCAGTCTTCCCTGGCAAATGACCCGGGGTCGAGCAACATGGTGCCGCCGATGTCGTACCGCTTCATGTATGGTCTGACGGCTTACCCCCTGGAAGGCAACAGCGCACTGCTGAAATCGTTGCAGGACAACAACATCAACTACATCGGCACCGGTGCTGAAGGCGGACTCAGCAACAAAGTACTGTTCACCGGACGTATGCTCGACGGAAACCCATTCAACTACTGGTATTCAGTGGCGTGGACTGCGATCAACCTTGAGCTCGATCTGGCGAATGAAATTATCAACGGCTCCAACACGACCGTTAACCCGCTGTACTACGAGCAGAAGGGCATTGATCGCCTGCAGCGTCGCGCGCTGAAAACCTTGCGTAACGGCATCAGCTACGGGCTGATCCTCGGTCGCGTCATTGACACGCAGCTGACGCAGGAAGATTTCAACACCGAGTATGACAAAGGCACTTACGCCGGCAACGCGGTAATCAACGCCGTTCCGTTCAGCAACTATAACAGCCTGAATCCTTCCGACTACCAGGACGGGAAATATAACGGTCTGAGCGCCGTCATGACGCCGCGCCGCGGCTTCGAATCCATCACGTTTAACGTGAACGTAACGAACTTTGTAGGGGCGTAAAAAATGGCGAACCCATTAGTACAGCAGGGCTTTCTTAACCGCGTACGCGGAGCTCTTTCTGTCACGGATACACCGGCGCTGAACGTGTCGGCGTCGTACCTGGCGAAGGATGGCATTAGCCTGCGCCCGGATGGTCCGGCGACCGATATCATCCCCACGATGACAGGCACCGTCGGCAGCCAGGCGCCGTATCAGCAGGTAACGCTGACCGTGCATCTCCTGAAAACCCAGGGGCTGGGAGAAAGCTACCGGCAGCGATTTTTAACCGACACGTCGCTGGGTGAGCTTGTGGTGACGCCGGATGCAACGACGTTCGGCAATATCACGCTGCTCAACTGCTACCTGGTCAACTTCAACGAGCTGGCTTTCAGCGGGATGGACCCGTCTTTTGTGGTAACCATCAGCGGCTATATGGTCACCAACGACAACATGTGGGTGTAATGCATGAAAATCGACAAGAAACTGAATCTGGTCACCAATATTGCCCGCGATGACGGCTCGATCGTTTACCTGCATGTGACCCCGTTCCCCTACGAAGTGGTGGAAGAGCACTGCATTCTGCTGGGGAACCTGTTCACCAAATTCATCTCGCAGGTTGGTGGTCTTGGTGCCGCCAGAGTCGCCGCAATGATGCTGCGGCAGAGCCTGAAAGCGGAAATCGATAACGGTCGGACGGGGCCAAACATCGTTGATGAAATTCAGCGACTGACGGTCGTTATCCATAACGTCGACGGCCAGTGGAAGACCGCCCCGCTTGAAGTGGCATTTAAACAGGGGATAGTCGACCCTGACGAATACCGAGAGGTTGAGGGCGAAGTGGTTTTTTTTATGGTTTCCTCTGCTATTCAGAAGGCGAACCTGATCGCTCCAACCGTGGGAACGGTGATCAAAATGTACGATGGGCAACTAACCTCATCGAGCGTTACGGCGTTTCGCGATTCGTTGCAGACGTCGAAGCCGGATATCGATACCCCGACCCAGAATGCCCAGCCGGAAACGTCATATATACCCTCTTAGACTGGGCGTCGAATGAGGGATTCTGGCGAGTGATACGGGAAATAACTGGCGAGGAGTACGCCAGCCCGGCTCAGTATCGCCAGCGTTTCATTCTGTCAGCGCTCAAAGAAAGAGGTTTTTTCAATGGTAGCTAAGTCGATCGTCGACATTGACGTAAATGACGACAAGTTTGTCGCGTTTATGGAGCGGTTTCGCGAATACCAGAGCGCGCTGGAGGATTTGCCGGAAGCGTGGCGCGTGGCCGCCGTCGGCATTGGCGAGGGCAGCAAAGAGACCGAGAAGGCCAAAGGTGAGGCGAAGGAATTAGGCGCGGAGTTTAATGCCGTTGCAGAGGCCATCCTGACCATTAACAGCGGTCTCGACCGGCTGAATAACAACCTCGACGACTCGAAGAAAAAGCAGGATGAGTTCAACAAAAGCACCCGATCCGCAAAAGGTTTCCTCAGCGATGCGACGAAAGACGCGAAATCGCTGGCTGGGCATATCAAAGAAGCGACCGCCAGCCTTCTGTCCTGGGGCGGCATTGTCGGGATATTTACCGGCGTTCTCGGTGTCGGTGGCCTGTTTGGCATCAACCGCCTGGCGGCCACAACCGGCGCCCAGCGGTTTACCTCTCTCGGACTCGGAACAAGCATCGGAGCGCTTGATTCCACCGCCATAAACTACCAGAAAGTGCTGGGTAATCCGGCGGGGACGCTGGGCGCTATCCGCGACAACCAAATGGACCTGTCGAAGCGCTGGACGTTTCAGGCGATGGGGATTAACAATCCCGACCAGGACCCGGCCAAACTGCTCCCGCAGATGATCCGCAATGCGCGAGAAATCTTTGTAAAAAACGGCAGCACCCTACAGGGGGCAAACGCCTACGGCCTGACCAACTTCTTTACCCTGGATGACCTGAACCGCTTCAAAAACATGAGCGATGAAGAGATCGCCGCCATGGAGAAGCGTGCGCAGCAAGACTCGCGAATGCTGCAAATTACCGACCAGCAGGCGCGGCAGTGGCAGGACTTCAACGTCCAGCTCGACTACAGCAGCCAGAGTATCCGAAACACGTTTGTGCGTGGACTAGGGCCGCTTACGCCGCAGCTGAGCAAACTGTCTGATGCGTTGTCAGGCGCGATCGATACCCTTCTGAAATCCCCCGAACTGGGTAAGTGGATTGATGCTCTGGCAGGAGGTATTAAGAAATTTGGCGATTATCTTGCTTCGCCCGATTTTACCAGTGACGTAAATGACTTCATGTCTGGCGTCAAAAAGATGGCTCTGGCTGTCATGGATGTTATCAGGGTATTTACCGGCGAAATAAGCGTGGGGGATTTTGCTAAAAAGCATTCAACCATGCTCGGTAACGAGACAGTGAAAGACCCAAATGGTGGTCCAGACTATGTCCCTGGTAGCGAAAGTGACCCGCGCGTGTGGGGCGTTCTGAAGTGGGGGAAATCTGCATCCGGAGTTGCACCTACTCAGTACGATGATTACTTTTCCGAAGCGGCTGAAAAATACAACGTTGACCCGCGATGGCTTAAAGCTATCACAGCAGCGGAATCCTCATGGGATCAAAATGCTGTTAGCAAGGCCGGTGCAAAGGGTCTCATGCAGGTAATGCCTGGCAATTTCCAGCCGGGAGAAAAACCTTTTGAACCTCGCGATAATATCATGGCCGGAGCCAGGGTTTTCTCATGGGCCATGCAGCAGTCAGGCGGTGACTTTGACGAAGCCCTGCGTTATTACAACGGGGGTAATCGCAGGGGAAGTAGTGAAAATATAGCCTATCCTGGGCGCGTCAGAGAACAGTATGCTGCCATGTACGGCGCGCCGAAGAGCAATGAGCCTGCTGGTAATGATAACTCTGAGGTTGCTAAAAATACCCAGAAAACTAATCAGCTTCTACAGCAGATTGTAGATGGGAAAGGCGGCAGAGGCGGGAGCGGTGACGTTGTTATTTATAACAACACCGGCGGGAATGCCGTGGTAACTTCAGCGCAATTGGGGGCGAGGTAATGGGATTCACACGTGAAATGTATAAGCTGGGTTTTGAAATATCCCCGGTAATACTTTGCGGAGGGATAGCGCAGGCCATTCCTGGAGGAATGCTCCCGATAGTCGCTTTGACGCAGAGCGCTAGCTTTGTCACGGGACTGCTTGGAGGCGCCATAAACCTAACCGATCTGGATAAATATTTCTGCCACTGGCGCCCGGTACAGGGCGCCACAATGGTTGATTATGAAATTGCCAGATACCCTTTCGCCAACCAGGTAGTAGCTGCGAACGCCTTGCTTGCTCAGCCGTTGCGCGTTTCGTTGGTAATGGAGGCTCCGGTCAATGAAAACACCGGGGCGATGACAAAGCTCGTCACTATGAGTGCTCTGCAGTCTGTCCTTCAGGCGCATTCTAACTTAGGCGGCACGTTTATCGTCGCCACCCCGTCCGTTATCTATAGCAACTGCATTTTGCGTGTCGTGAGGGACATCACTTCTGGTAACGATCCACTACCACAGCGTTCATGGATATGGGATTTCGAGCAACCACTGATAACCGATAATGGTGCAGAGCAAGCCGTGAACAATTTTTTAAACAAGATTGGAGCCGGGGATATGGTAACAGACCCATCCTGGACCAATACAGCCAATGCTCTTGGCAATACACCTCTCGGGAGCTCTGTTTCGGAAGCAATCACCGGGCTGTTGGGTAAGTTGGGGGTAGGGCCATGACAACCCAGAATTATCCGTTTACCGGCAATGATCGTCAAAGCATGACATTTACACCGATCCTTGATGGCACCGTCTATAACTGCCAGGTCAAATGGAACATTGCCGGGATGAGGTGGTATGTCCTCATTACAGATGGCTCTGGGAATACCATTCTAAATACCCCGCTCGTTGGCTCCGTGCTTAACGGTGGAATAAATATTATCTCCGGAGTGTTTAATTCGTCCTCCATGTACTGGCGCGAACAGAATGGACAGATTGAGGTAAACAGCTCATGAGATATTATGATATTGAGATAACCATTCCTGCTGAAGGCGCCTCTCCGGAAAGAACGATAAAATACAGTAGCCATAAGAACGGAGTTTACAACCCAGGCGCCCTGATGATTGAGTTTGATATCCTCAGGTACGGTGAATCGACTCCCCAGGGCGAGACTCACCTGACCATCTGGGGTATTGGCCCAAAAGAAATGCAGCAGGCTCGCCAGAATTTCTTTGGCAAAAAAATTAAAATATTCCTTGGGATGAAAGACGGGCTGCCATTGGCTGGAAAGGTTACCGCGCCAAAACTGGTATTGGATGGCGTGATAAATCAGGTCTTTGGTAACTGGCAGGGTATTGAGTTACGACTCGACTTCATAATCGTGGTTGGTCCTGTCCAGAACGTGTCAAATAACAAACCCGTACCCCTTCCTTTAACCTTTGACTGGAAGGAGGGGCAGAAGCTTTCTGTAGCCCTCACGCAGTGTTTTATGAACATCAGAGGGTATACGTTCAATATCAACATAAGCGACCGGCTAATCCTTAATCATTACCGGGGGCTGTTTTGTGATGACATTGTCACCCTGGCCAAGGACCTTAATGCTTTTTCACGTTCCAGAATTCGCGATAGCGGGTACTCTGGTGTAGAGATCGCAATAGTGAATGGTAATGAGATCCGGGTATGGGATAACGATTATGATAACCACCCGGATAAGACTTCTGTTTCCAGCGCCGTAGCCAGAAGTAACAGCCCAACCCAAATAGATTTCAAGGATTTGATAGGGCAGCCAACATGGGTGGCATTTAATACAATCAGTATGGCGTGCGTAATGCGCGGTGATATTCAGGTTGGCGATCACATCCTGATGCCTAAAAAAAGCACTCCGTTGATACAGGCATCTTCGTACTCTCAGTATCGAGAAGACTCTGCCTTTACTGGCGACTTTATTGTGAACTCCGTTCGCCTGTTAGGGAATAGCAGGCAACCAACGGCAGAAGCATGGGTAACAATTATTGAGGCTTCCCCTTTCATTAAGGCAGGTAATGCATGAGCATCGACAACAAGCTTAATTTTGCCTCAAGCATGAACAGGTTTACTGAAAGAAAGATTGAAAATGCGCTTCAAAAATCAGGGAAAGTTCTTCCGGCGAGCGTGGTTAAGCAAACAGGGAATATGATCACCGTCTCCTTTGAGCTAAGGGATATCCCATATGTTTTGCCGCAAGTGACTATCCCCTTATTCGGCCCTCAATATATTCGTTACCCTATGCAGCCGGGGGACAAGGGGATTGTTATCCCCGCAGATACTTACATTGGCGGGGTTAGCGGTCAGGGAGGCGGCATTGCAGATATGACTCCGCCAGCAAACTTAAGCGCCCTCGTTTTCTTGCCGATCAGTAATACCGAGTGGCAGGGCGTCGACGGGCAGGTGGTGACGGTATACGGTCCGGAGGGTGTAACGCTGCGCGACAGCGGCAGCAACACGACGTTTCTCCTGAAGCCTGACAGCATCGCCATTTCCACACCTGACAGCTTCACTGTAAACGTTGGCGGGACAGTTTTTTCACTGACCGGTAGCAAATGGAGCCTTTCGGGGGAGGTTGGTCACCTGCAGGATTCTGATGCCAGCACAAGCCCCGCAATCATGCATGCCGGTTGGCAATCGCTTCTGGCGTGGCTTAACAGCCATAAACATTCAAACGGCAACGATGGAAATGATACCGGGGGGCCGACTTCAACGTTTAACGGGAGTATCACCGAGTGAGAACCTATGGCCGAAACTCTGAGGGGAAGTGGGTCCTGGTGGAAACTGACGAAAATGGGTTTAATGACTCGGTGTATTTGACCACCCTGATCCAGAATCTGAAACTGGCGCCGCAGGAGTCGCCTTTTTACGCGAATAACGGAATACCGGCCGCCGGGTCGGTGATCCAGCAAATCCTTCCGACGTATTACGTAAACCGTATTCAGAAACAGTTCAGTCAGTATTTTTCCTCGCTGCAGATTGCGCTGATCAGCGACGACCCGCCTGTTTATAACATCTCGGCAATCACAAACGCAGGTTCAAAAATAATCACACAGGTGGCCGTATGAGCGATTTACCAGTCAGCTATACGTCAGCAGGCCCGGTACCTCTGACGGCGGAAGAGCTACGAGCACAGCTAGTTTCCCAGGCTATTGCGCTATCTCCGGGACTAACAACAGAATTACCAGGCTCATTGATTGAGGATGTGGCCAGTACCGATGTCGGCGCGCTCATCGTTTGTGATCAGGCAAGGGTTGACCTGATTAACTCAGTGGGGCCGCTAAAGGCTAACCTCGCCATGCTGGAACTTCTCGCGCAGCAGGCCGGTATTCCCGCTCAGAAAACGGCTGGCACGACAACGGTCCCGATTCAGTTTTCCGGCCCGGCTGGGTTTGTTATCCCACAGGGGTTTATTGTTTCTGATGGGACCTATACCTATTCAGTCAGCGATGCGACGATTATCTCGTCATCTGGCGTGTCTGCCAGCGTGTCATGCGAAGGAACGGAGACCGGGACCTGGGCTGTACCGGTGAATACAGTTAACCAGATCATTACTAGTCTTCCGTCTGACATCATCATTACCTGCACGAATCCAATCGCTGGCACTCCTGGTGCTGACCCGGAAACGAATTATCAGTTTCGTGATCGCGTATGGCAGGCGCAGATGGCCACAGTTCAGGGATATCCTGGATTTATCCGGCAATATCTCACCAGCCTTGATAACGTGCAGGCGCGCCTGGTTTCTGTCATTCAGGACGGAGATAAGTGGATAGTCATGTGTGCGGGCGGTGATATTTATGATATTGCTGGCGCACTCTATAAGTCAGCAGGGGATATCAGCCGGCTGAAAGGGTGTTCACTGAACGTCACGGGGATCACGAATGCAAACCCTGGAGTTGTCAGTACAGACCTGACTCATGGTTACACTGACGGCCAGGTTATCAGGATTACTGGCGTTACCGGGATGACAGGTATTAATGACGTCCCTCTGACCGTGACGGTACTGTCTCCTCACACGTTTTCCATCGGGATTGACACGACCTCATCCGGAACATGGGGAGGTGGCGGAGAGGTGACGCCGAACGTCAGAAACAATACCGTCACGGTGAATGACTGGCCTGATAACTACGTGATCCCATTCGTGACCCCATTACTGCAGCGCGTCACAGTGACGTATCAGTGGGGGACCGAAAGTGTTAACTACCTGACAGACGCCACCGTCGCCTCGCTGGTCTCAGCGCCCACCATTCAGTATGTGAACGGCATATTTGCCGGGAAACCACTGAACGTTAACAATCTGAAAGACGCGTTTTTGCAGGCGGTTAACTCGACAATCGATATGGGGCTGATCAGCACATTAAACGTCGTGGTCACCATCAACGGTGTGATAACGCCCCCGGATTCCGGGACAAACATCATCAGCGGCGATCGGTTCAGTTATTTTTATATTGCGTCGGATGGCGTGATCGTAAACGGAGCGTAGCATGCTTGACGATATCATTCGTTCGTATATGTATACGCAATACAACGACGATGACAATCTGCGGGCGTTTTTTACTGCGTATAACTCGATGGCGCAGGGCATTTATGACTGGATGGTGAATGCCAACCTGCCGATTTTCATCGGTGACTACAACACCGGAGACCAGCTCCGGTGGATTGCCCATGGTATCTATGGCGTATTGCCGCCGGTTATTTCCAGTAGCGATCAGCAGGAGATTGGCCCATATAACACTTTCGAATTTAACCAGCTGGCATTCAATGAGTACCGGGTGATTGACCAGTCAAACCAGGTCGTTGTCTCCGATGACCTTTTTAAGCGGATCATGACCTGGAATTTTTACAAAGGTGACGGCTTCTATTTCTCTATCCCATGGATAAAGCGGCGTATTCTGCGGTTCCTGTTGGGAGTGAATGGCACCGACATCCTCAATGACCAGCGATGGAGTATCTCGATCCAGTTTGTGGATGGAGGCATCGTGATTTCCATCTACAAGGGGCGCCGGCAGTTCACGCGGAGCGCCATCTACAACGCTTCGGCTTATAACTCAAGGAAGTACAACCAGAAGGACACGGCCTTTGTGATCACCGAGGATTTCGAGTTCGCCATTTTCTTCAAGCAGGCTATGGATAGTGGACTGCTGCACATGCCTTTCTATCAGTCCATCCAGGTGGAAATTATTGATTGAAGCTAAATGGCTGTGGTGTAAACTTTACGGTATCCACCACAGCATGGTTATGATTAAAATGAAAAAATCAGCCCTTCTTATATTATTATCAGTTTCACTATGCGCTGGGGTTTCATATGCAGCATCATTTGATTGTGCTAAGGCAAAAAGCTTTGCTGAGAAAACGATATGTACAAACCCACAACTTTCAAAAGATGATGATGATTTAAAATATTTATATGGAAATGCTAAGGCGTACACCCAGGACCGAAAGGCATTTTCTGAGATAACTAAAGCTCTTTGGGATTCAAGAGAACGATGCAGTGACCTAAAATGTGTTGATGAATGGTATGATACTGCGTTCGCAATTTACGGCGCAATAAAGGAAACTGGCATACCAGAATCAAATGGTGCAAATGATATATTAAAGAATGAAGGTGCAACAAAACCTTCAGAAATTACAGAAAAACCTGATGAGATTACAACTCCGTCAGCCAAGAAGCCTAAGGAAAGCAAAAGAGATTTTAGCTTATACGACTCTAAGAAAAGGGCGGCTCCAGTTGAACATAACGCAATACTATATAAAGACACTCCAGAGGCATTCGAATTTATAGATACCCTTGTTGGGTTTGTTAGACAAAGCTCTTACAAATGTGACTCTGTTAGCTCTTTCATACCTATGGTTTCATCGAATGGCTTTACGCTCGCATGTAATAAATTCAGCTACAAATACGAAATTAAAAATAACGGCGGCAACGTCTCTGTTTCTGTGGATAATTAACTCAAAGCCCACGCCAGTGGGGTTTCATAAATAACTCATTGATAACATCAAACCCGCTTCGGCGGGTTTTTTTATGCCTATATCCCGGAGGAGACATGGCACTAACCCTTTTGGCTACAAACAACGCAGAAAGCGTTCTGGCTTCTGCTATCAGCGCAACCGACACGTCGCTGATCGTTAGCGCTGGAACTGGTGCCGAGTTCCCTGACGCCGTGGCCGGTGAGAGTTACTTTAAGCTGACTATCACCGATGCTGCTACAGGCTCACAGGTTGAGATCGTGAACGTGACAGCCAAGGCTGGCGATATCTTCACTATTGAGCGCGCGCAGGAAGGGACATTAGCACGTGCATGGGCGGCCAATGATATGGTCGCCAACATGATGACGGCCGATACGTTAAATGTTATCGCTGATTTTGCAAATCAGGCAGCCAGTTCAGCACAGGAGGCCCAAGAATATGCAAATAATGCCTCTGAGTACGCGCAGAACAAATTCACGTTCTTTAAAACTCCCAGCGATCCAGATGGTACTATTGCTGGCTTGGCTGCTACGACTAATGGCCAGTCATTCTGGGTTGCGCAGGGTCCTAATGCGCTTTCTTCCGCATGGCAGTATCAAAACGTCGCTGGCGTTGCTGTTCTTCAGGCCAAGCAACCAGGCACAGCTGCTGTAACCGGGACAATCCGCGAGTTTCCTACGCTGACGGCGGCGCAGGCCGATGCGGACGCTGGAAATATACCCACCGGGTCTACTGCTTATTACCGCAGTGCCGATGACAGTGTGCTGGCTATTGAGGTCATAAATACTGCCGGGACACTGGTGCCGACCGGCAGGGTAATGC
>OLJQ01000039.1_pt1 | contig 54864 bp, 47 predicted proteins | sample 1603621 | NCBI WGS metagenome assembly OLJQ01 (sample SAMN04436612, study PRJEB24849) | human gut metagenome | biome: human gut; feature: NICU; material: stool | host: Homo sapiens | place: USA: Saint Louis, MO | collected 2009-12-03 | reverse complement strand
TGCAGGACTGCCGCTCCCTGGCGCGCTTTGCGCTGCGCGGCATTCCGGCATTACCGGCGGGCGGGGCGCATATTCGCGTGACCTTCCAGGTGGATGCCGATGGCCTGCTGAGCGTGACGGCGATGGAGAAATCGACCGGCATTGAGGCCTCTATCCAGGTGAAACCGTCCTACGGTCTGACCGATGGCGAGATCGCCAGCATGATTAAAGATTCGATGAGCTACGCCGAACAGGATGTCCAGGCGCGTATGCTGGCCGAGCAAAAAGTTGAAGCCGCGCGCGTACTGGAAAGTCTGGTCAGCGCGCTGGCCGCCGACGCCGCGCTGTTAAGCGCCGCAGAGCGTCAGGCTATCGATGACGCCGCGGAGCAAGTGCGCGCCGCAGCGGCAGGCGATGATGCCGATGCAATCAAAGAAGCGATTAAAAATATCGACACACAAACCCAGGAATTTGCCGCACGTCGTATGGATCAATCGGTCCGTATCGCGCTGAAAGGCCAATCCGTGGACGAGGTTTAAAATGCCAAAAATTGTTTTTCTGCCCCACCAGGACCTGTGTCCGGATGGCGTAGTTGTGGAAGCTGAGACCGGTGAGACCATTCTTGATGCAGCGCTGCGTAGCGGTATTGAGATAGAACACGCCTGCGAAAAATCCTGTGCCTGCACCACCTGCCACTGCATCGTGCGTGAAGGCTTTGACTCGCTGGCGGAAAGTACCGAAGATGAAGACGACATGCTGGATAAGGCCTGGGGGCTTGAGCCCGACAGCCGTCTGAGCTGCCAGGCGCGGGTGACTGACGAAGATTTGGTCATCGAAATTCCGCGTTACACCATCAACCACGCACGCGAGCATTAATATGGGACTGAAATGGACCGATAGTCGTGAAATCGGCGAAGCGCTGTACGACGCTTTCCCGGATCTCGACCCGAAAACCGTTCGCTTCACCGATCTGCATCAGTGGATTTGCGATCTGGAAGAGTTTGATGACGATCCGAACGCATCCAATGAAAAAATTCTTGAGGCGATTCTGCTAGTCTGGTTAGACGAAGCAGAATAATTTTCGCGTCATGATTTACCCGGTGGTTTTAAGCCGGATGAAACAACGAGCGAAAGAACTTTACGGGCTGCCATACGGCGGCCCGTTTGCTAAGAAGGATAATGATAATGACCGAAGCTATGAAAATTACGCTTACCGCTCAGCCAGCCGATGCGCGCTGGGGAGAAAAAGCATCTTACAGCATTAATAACGACGGCATCGCCCTGCATCTGAACGGCAAAGACGACCTCGGTTTGATTCAGCGCGCGGCGCGAAAAATTGACGGCATGGGCATCAAACATGTCGCGCTTGACGGCGAGGGCTGGGATACCGATCGCGCATGGGCATTCTGGGCCGGCTATAAAGGCCCGAAAGGCAGCCGCAAAGTGGAGTGGCCGGCCCTCGACGATGCGCAGAAAAGCGAACTGGATAACCGCCTGACCATTATTGACTGGGTCCGCGACACCATCAACGCCCCGGCGGAAGAGCTGGGGCCGGAACAGCTGGCGCAGCGTGCGGTAGACCTGCTGTGCAGCGTGGCCTGCGATAACGTCTCTTATCGCATCACCAAGGGCGAAGATCTGCGCGAGCAGAACTACCTGGGCCTCCACACCGTCGGCCGCGGCTCCGAGCGTCCGCCGGTCCTGCTGGCGCTGGACTATAACCCAACCGGCGACAAAGAAGCCCCGGTGTACGCCTGCCTGGTCGGTAAAGGCATCACCTTTGACTCCGGCGGATACAGCATCAAGCAGAGCGCGTTTATGGACTCGATGAAGTCCGATATGGGCGGCGCGGCGACGGTAACCGGCGCGCTGGCGTTCGCCATCACGCGCGGCCTGAACAAGCGCGTGAAGCTGTATCTGTGCTGCGCCGATAACCTGATTAGCGGTAACGCCTTCAAACTGGGCGATATTATTCACTATCGCAACGGCAAAACCGTGGAAATCATGAACACCGATGCGGAAGGTCGCCTGGTGCTGGCGGACGGCCTGATCGATGCTTCGGCGCAAAAGCCGGCGCTGATCATCGATGCCGCCACGCTGACCGGCGCGGCGAAAACCGCGCTTGGCAATGATTATCACGCGCTGTTCAGCTTTGATGATGCGCTGGCGAATCGCCTGCTGGCGAGCGCGCAGGCTGAAAACGAAGCTTTCTGGCGCCTGCCGCTGGCTGAGTTCCACCGCGGCCAGCTGCCGTCCAACTTTGCTGAACTGAACAATACCGGCAGCGCGGCCTATCCGGCCGGCGCCAGCACCGCGGCGGGCTTTCTGTCCCACTTCGTGGAGAATTATCATGAAGGCTGGCTGCATATCGACTGCTCGGCGACCTACCGCAAATCTGCGGTTGAGCAGTGGTCGGCGGGCGCGACCGGCCTCGGCGTGCGCACTATTGCTAATTTGCTGACCGCGGAATAACCCTTTCCCCTGACCCTCCCCCTGATGTTTCAGGGGGAGGTCACGTTCGGCTTTCTCCCGCTTCCTTCGTGGAGAGAGCCGGGGTGAGGGGATTTTCGTTGTGGAACTACTATGTCCGAAACTAAAAATGAGCTAGAAACCCTGCTGGAGAAGGCGGCTACCGAGCCAGGCCATCGTCCGGCGTTTTTCCGTACGCTGCTGGAAGCTACCGTGTGGGTACCCGGAGCCGCCGCTCAGGGCGAGCAGGTCGTTGAAGACAGCGTGCTGGATCTGCAGCACTGGGAAAAAGATGATGGCACATCGGTCATTCCTTTTTTCACCTCGCTGGAAGCGCTGCAGCAGGCCGTTGAGGACGAACAGTCTTTTGTGGTGATGCCGGTGCGCACGCTGTTCGCCATGACCCTCGGCGAAACGCTCTATCTCAATGCCAAACTCGCCACCGGCAAAGAGTTTGCGCCGCGTGAGATTAGCCATCTGCTGGGGGAAGAGGGCAGCCCGCTCAGCACCCAGACCGTGCTTGAAGGCGGAGAGTCGCTGCTGCTGTCTGAGGTTGCCGAGCCGCCCGCGCAGATGGTGGACTCGCTGACCACGCTGTTTAAGACCCTGAAAACGGTGAAGCGCGCGTTTTTATGCTCTATCAAAGACAGCGCCGATGCGCCAGCCAACCTGCTGATTGGTATTGAAGCGGAAGGCGATATTGAGGAGGTTATTCAGGCGACCGGCAGCGTGGCGACCGATACGCTTCCCGGCGACGAGCCGATTGATATCTGTCAGGTGGTGGAGGGGGAAAAGGGGATTAGCCACTTTATGATCGCCCACATCACGCCGTTTTATGAAAAGCGCTGGGGCAGCTTCCTGCGCGACTTTAAGCACAATCGGATTATTTAACTCAACGGGGGCTCAGGCCCCCGTTGTTCTCTTTACTGCCTACTGCGCCGGTTCAATCGGCAAATCCGTCCGCGCCCCCCATTCGCTCCATGAGCCGTCGTACAGGCTAACGCCGTTAACGCCGAGGGTGGTGAGCGCCAGCACGACGACCGCCGCCGTTACGCCGGAGCCGCAGCTGGCAATAATCGGCCGTTCAAAATCGACGCCCTGACGCGCGAAGATCTCGTTGAGTTCATCGGTGGTTTTGAGTTCGCCGTTAATCACCAGTTCCGTCCACGGTACGTTTAGCGCGCCGGGAATATGCCCGCTGCGCAGTCCCGGTCGCGGCTCTGCCACCTGGCCATTAAAGCGTCCTGCCGGGCGCGCATCGACGATCTGCGCCGATCCTTCGTGGCTGACCAGCAGCACATCCGTCAAGCGCTTGATCGCCAGCGGATCGACGCGGCCGTCAAAATCACCTTCCGGCAGTTCGGGGAGGCCCTGCTCCAGCGGTAGCCCATCGCGGCGCCAGCCCTCCAGCCCACCGGCGACAATCGACACCTTTTCAACGCCGAACGTGCGCAGCATCCACCAGGCGCGCGGCGCGGAGAAGAGATTGCCTTCATCGTATACCACCAGATGCTTATCGCTGCTGACGCCAAGTTCGCGCATGGCGACGGCAAACGCCTCCGCGCGCGGCATCATGTGCGGCAGCGGGCTGGTGTGGTCAGAGAGGGCTTCGATATCGAAAAAGACGGCGCCGGGAATATGGCCTGCCTGATATTCAGCGTTAAGATCGCGCTCTTCTTGTCCCGGAGGGGCCATCCGCGCGTCGATAATCTGGATTTCCGGGTCATCAATATGCTCTGCCAGCCAGTCGGCAGCGACAAAAAACGAGGTAGACATGAGTGCCTCCGTGTCATCAACAATAGAGTGATTGTTGTTGTTTTTTGCGATATCGACAAGGCATTTTCAAGGAGAGGCGGCGGGAATGTGATATTCCCCCGAGCGGCGTCGGGGGAGAGTTGGCTTAAAACGCGTTTTGCTGCAGGTAGCGCCAGGCGTACTGCGCGTACAGTTCAGCGCCGCTTTTCATCACCTGCTCGTCGATATTAAAGCAGCCGTGGTGGTGCGAGTAGTCGCTGCCTTTCTCTTTATTGCCCGAGCCGAGCAGCGCAAAGGCGCCGGGGATATTTTGCATATAAAAACTAAAATCTTCTCCGCCGGTGGTCGGTTTTTCATTGAAAAGGACGCCATCGCCGAACGCGTCGCGGATAACCGACTGCGCCAGCAGCGCGCTGCGCTCTTCGTTGATCACCGGTAGCGTACCGTAGCAGTAGTCAACCTGAGCGGTCGCCCCATATACCGCGGCGGTATGCTCGGCATAGCGGGTAATGGCCGTTTCCAGGCGCTGGCGCGCTTCCAGGCTGAAGCAGCGCACGGTACCTTCAAGAACGGCGTTTTCGGCAATGACGTTAAAGCGCGTGCCGACATCCATTTTGCCGATGGTGACTACCGCGGACTCCAGCGGGGAGGTTTCTCGCGCCACAATAGCCTGCAGATTCATCACGAAAGCGGAAGCGACCACCGCCGCATCGACGCAGGCCTCCGGCATCGAACCGTGGCCGCCGCGGCCGCGGAAGGTCACTTTCAGCAAATCGGCTGAGGCAAAGGAGGAACCGACGTTGCAGGAGATTTTGCCGGACGACGTGCCGGACCAGATATGCATCCCGAAAACGTTATCCACGTTATCGATAGCCCCCTGCTGAATCATCGCCTTCGCCCCCTCGGCAATCTCTTCCGCAGGCTGAAAGATCAGCCGGACGTTGCCCGCCAGCTGCTCGCGGACGTCATATAACGCACGGGCGGCGGTCAGCAGCATGGCGGTATGGGCGTCATGGCCGCAGGCGTGCATTTTCCCGGGAGTTTGTGATTTATAGTCGAGCGGGTCGTTCAGCTCCACCACCGGTAACGCATCCATATCGGCGCGCAGAGCCACGGTTTTACCCGGCTGGCCGCCGGCGATGTCGGCGATGATTCCGGTGGGATGCGTCCGGCGGTAAGGGATACCGATGGCCTCCAGTCCGGCGGCGACGCGATCCGTGGTGCGCTTCTCCTCCCAGGGAAGTTCCGGATGGGCGTGCAGGTCGCGACGAAAAGCGATCATCGCCTGTTCTTCTCTGGCGATAATCGCGGTGATGTCAGGGTTAATCATCAATGGCTCCATCATTTGCTAAAAATTCAACGCGCTCAGCCGACAGCGGGGGTCAGATAGCCGACCAGAATTCCGGCTAACACCACCGAAACCATGGTGACGGAGACGAATCCGCCGACCAGCATCGGGCCCAGCATATGGTGGGTCAGCATCTGGCGCTCTTTTTCATCGTGGGTGAGGGCGTTGATGGCCTCGTTGGTAATAATATAGTCGGCGGGGAAACCGTACAGCGCGGTCAATGAGATGGCGAAAGCCATCGGGCCGCTGACCCCAAGCAGTTTCCCGACCAGCCAGGAGACCACAAACATCCCGATCGCCGCCGTGGCGATTAACACCACCATCGGGAAAAGCAGGCGCAGCAGCATCTCCGGCGTGGCTTTGTTTAAGGTATCAAAGATAAATAGCATCAATGCCATAATGGCGAAGCCAAAGCCGTTCGCCTTATGCAGCATATGCTTTTCAAGAAAGCCTAACGAGGTAAACACCACGCCAAAAAACAGGCACAGCACGAAGGGGCTGATATTCACTATCGGCTTCGCGAGGTCGGCGACAAGCCAGGCCAGACAGCCGACCAGCGCCAGCCGCAGGAATTTAAAGTAGTTGCTGTTGTAGCTAACGGGGATTTTACTGAACAGGCGCGGCATTTTCTCCTCGCCAACGGTGAGCATCGCGTGCTCATCGGCGATGTTATCGGGTCGGTGCTCGCCGCTGCGGTAGCGGGCAAGCAGCGTTTTACCTTCGCGCTGCAGCATGATGGCGGTGAGCGGATATCCGGCAAACCCCTGCATCACGTAAATCAAAATGGCAAAAACCGACAGGTCGACCAGGCCGGCGCTGCTCGCGCCCTGCGACATAATCAGCGATGAGACGATACCGCCGACCAGCGGAGGAATGGTGACCAGCGCGGTGTTGCGGTCGAACAGCGCCAGGCTCACCGCAAAGACCGCCGCCGCGATCCCGGCAATGCCGGCGAGGGAGATGACCACGGTCTTCCACTGCTGCGCCAGCTCTTTTAGCGACAGCAGGGTGCCCATATTGGTGATTAACAGATACATCAGCATTATGGCAACCGGCGTGCCGATTCCGGCCCGGCTGATAATATCTGCCGGGAAAAATGTCCAGTACCCGATTAAAAACAGGACCGCACAGACAAATACGGAGGGAATCCAGGCTTTTGTGCGGGTTGAAACAACGTCGCCGATATAAAGAATTAAAATAATAATCGACAGTGCGACCATCTGAGACATAAATAACTTCCATATTATTAATCCCATATATATTTATATGAGATGGGTTGATGTTGTGCTATCTGGTAAACGCTGGAACGTACAGTCAATATCATCGCCGGCGTAATAATTTATATTTTAAAGGCAATGATATCCCGAACAATAAATAGAAAACGCGCGCCTTGTCAATTTATATGGGCGGAGAGAATGGGATTTCAGAATAAAAAGTATCGATAGCTGAGGATATTAAAAGTTGATATAAGAAAAATCGTAGCGTGGTATATCCGTTAAATTAATCCACTCCTGCTATCCGTGGTCCCTACCAATATTGCTTGCTAGCGCGCTATTGGTAATTCTGCCGTTAACGCATAATAATGTGTTCACTGAATTTATCTGGCCTGCGGGCCGAGGGGTTAGAAGGATGAAACCATTTCGTTTGGCGGCGCTATCTCTGGCGCTACTTACCGCGCTATCGTTGACCGCCTGTGACGACAGCGGCAAACCGCAGGCGGTCGCGTCGGCGCCATCCGCGGCGGCAGATAGCGCTCCCGCGAAGCCGGACAGCGCCCAGCTGGCGGCGCTGGCTGAAAAAAGCAAAGGCAAAGCGTTAACGCTGCTGGATGCTTCTGAAGTTCAGCTCGACGGCGCGGCGACGCTGGTGCTGACCTTCTCTATTCCTCTGCAGCCGGATCAGGATTTCTCCCGCAGCGTGCATCTGGTCGACAAAAAAAGCGGCAAAGTCGATGGGGCATGGGAGCTGGCGCCCAACCTTAAAGAGCTGCGTCTACGCCATCTTGAGCCAAAACGCGAGCTGATCGTTTCGCTCGACCCCACCCTGACCGCGCTGAATAAAGCGACCTTAGACAGCAGCGTTGAAAAAACCATTACCACCCGCGATATCGCCCCGAGCATCGGCTTTGCCAGCCGCGGCTCGCTGCTGCCGGGGAAAGTGGTGGCCGGACTGCCGGTGATGGCGCTGAATGTCGATAACATCGACGTCAATTTTTTCCGCATCAAACCTGAATCGCTCTCCGCCTTCGTCAGCCAATGGGAATACCGCAATTCCCTGAGCAACTGGGAGTCGGACGAGCTGCTGAAGATGGCCGATCTGGTCTACACCGGCCGTTTTGACCTTAACCCGGCGCGCAATACGCGCGAAAAACTGCTGCTGCCGCTGGCGGATATCAAGCCGTTGCAGGAGCCGGGCGTCTATATCGCGGTGATGAACCAGGCGGGCCGCTACAGCTATAGCAACGCCGCGACGCTGTTCACCCTCAGCGATATCGGCGTATCCGCGCACCGCTACCACAACCGGCTGGATGTCTTTACCCAGAGCCTGGAAAACGGCGCGGCGCAGTCCGGTATCGATGTGCAGCTGCTGAACGCCAAAGGGCAAACCCTGGCGCAGGCGAAGAGCGACGCTCAGGGGCACGTGACGCTGCAAACGGACAAAGAAGCGGCGCTGCTGCTGGCGCGTAAGGACGGGCAAACCACTCTGCTGGATCTCAAACTTCCGGCGCTGGACCTGGCTGAATTTTCCATCGCCGGTGCGCCGGGCTTCAGCAAGCAGCTATTTATGTTTGGCCCACGGGATCTCTATCGTCCGGGCGAAACGGTTATTCTCAACGCGCTACTGCGCGATAGCGACGGTAAACCGCTCCCCGAGCAGCCGGTGAAGCTGGAAGTCGTGCAGCCGGATGGCCAGGTTATTCGTTCGACGGTCAGCAAACCGGTTAACGGCCTGTATCAGTTGACTTATCCGCTCGATAGCGGCGCGGCGACCGGGATGTGGCACATTCGCGCCAGCACCGGCGACAACCAGCCGCGCGAGTGGGATTTTCACGTTGAAGATTTTATGCCTGAGCGCATGGCGCTGAATCTCACGCCGCAAAATGCCCCGGTTTCGCCGGCTGCGGATGTCAGCTTTGCCGTGAGCGGGGCGTATCTGTACGGCGCGCCGGCCAGCGGCAACCCGCTGCAGGGTAAACTGTTCCTGCGTCCGCTGCGCGATGCGGTGCCTGCGCTGCCGGGCTTCCAGTTTGGCGACATTGCCGAAGAGAACCTTTCCCGCAGCCTGGATGAAGTACAGACCACCCTGGACGATCGCGGACATGCGGAAGTCACCGCCGCCAGCCAGTGGCAGGAGAGCCGCTCGCCGCTGCAGGTGATCCTGCAGGCCAGCCTGCTGGAGTCCGGCGGCAGACCGGTCACGCGCATCGTCAGGCAGCCGATCTGGCCGGCCGAAACGCTGCCGGGTATCCGACCGGAATTTGCCCTGAAAGAGGTTTACGACTATCGCACCGACAGCACTATCAAGCAGCCGGTGGTGGATGAAAACGGCACCGCCGCGTTTGAGATTGTGTATGCCGACGCCAAAGGTGAGAAGAAAGCGGTCTCCGGGCTGCAGGTTCGGTTGATTCGCGAACGCCGCGACTACTACTGGAACTGGTCCGAGAGCGAAGGCTGGCAGTCGCAGTTCGATCAAAAAGATCTTCAGGAAGGCGAGGAGTCGCTGGATATTTCAGCCGGACAAACGGCGAAAGTGAGCTTCCCGGTCGAGTGGGGTTCTTATCGCCTGGAAGTTAAAGGGCCGGATGATGCGGTCAGCAGCGTGCGCTTCTGGGCCGGATACAGCTGGCAGGATAACAGCGATGGCCAGGGGGCGGCGCGTCCGGACCGCGTCACCATGAAGCTGGACAAACCGGCCTATAAACCGGGCGATACGATCAAGCTGCATATCGCCGCTCCGGCAGCCGGTAAAGGCTACGCGCTGGTGGAATCAAGCGAAGGGCCGCTGTGGTGGCAGGAGATTGACGTCCCGGCGGAAGGGATGGAGCTATCGATCCCGGTGGATAAAGCGTGGAATCGTCACGACCTCTATCTCAGCACCCTGGTGATTCGTCCGGGGGATAAATCCCAGTCCGCGACGCCAAAACGGGCGGTGGGTCTGCTGCATCTGCCGCTTGGCGATGAAAATCGCCGTCTGAACCTGACGCTGGAAGCGCCGGATAAAATGCGCCCCAACCAGCCGCTGAAGGTCAACGTTAAGGCCAGCGTCAAAGAAGGCGAGACGCCGAAACAGGTTAACGTGCTGCTCTCCGCCGTCGATAGCGGCGTACTTAATATCACCGACTATGCAACGCCGGATCCGTGGAACGCTTTCTTTGGCCAGAAACGCTACGGCGCCGATATTTACGATATCTATGGTCAGGTGATCGAAGGGCAGGGGAGACTCGCCAGCCTGCGCTTCGGCGGCGACGGTGATGAACTCAAACGCGGCGGCAAACCGCCGGTTAATCACGTGACGATTATCGCTCAGCAGGCGCAGCCGGTGGTGCTGGATGAGAAAGGCGAAGGGACGGTGACTTTGCCGATTGGCGACTTTAACGGCGAACTGCGGGTTATGGCCCAGGCGTGGACCGCTGAGGATTTTGGCAGCAGCGAAGGAAAAACGATCGTGGCGGCGCCGGTTATTGCCGAGCTGAATATGCCGCGCTTCCTCGCCAGCGGAGATACCACTCGCCTGGCGCTGGATCTCAGCAATCTGACCGATAAGCCGCAGACCCTCAACGTTGCGCTGGCCGCCAGCGGTCTGCTGCAGCTTGAAGGGGGAGAAATACCGCCGGTGCATCTGGCTCCCGGCGCGCGCAGCACGCTGTTTGTGCCGGTTCGCGCGCAGCAAGGCTTTGGCGATGGTCAGGTAAATGCCACCATCAGCGGCCTGAACCTGCCGGGTGAAACCTTCGCGCCGATGCAGAAGCAGTGGCAGCTGGGCGTGCGTCCGGCTTTCCCGGCGCAAACCGTGAATTCCGGCGCTGTCCTCCAGCCGGGTGAAAGCTGGCAGGCTCCGGCGGCGCAAAGCGAGGGCTTCTCGCCGGCCACGTTGCAGGGGCAGCTGGTGTTCAGCGGCAAGCCGCCGCTGAACCTGGCGCGCTATATACGCGACCTGAAAGCCTATCCTTACGGCTGCCTGGAGCAGACCACCAGCGGGCTGTTCCCGTCGCTCTATACCAACGCCGCCCAGCTTAAAGCCCTGGGGATCGGCGGCGATAGCGATGAAAAGCGACGCGCGGCGGTGGATATCGGCATTTCTCGTCTGCTGCAGATGCAGCGCGATGATGGCGGTTTCGCCCTGTGGGATAAAGAAGGGCCGGAGGAGTACTGGTTGAGCGCCTACGCGATGGACTTCCTCGTCCGGGCGGGCGAGCAGGGCTACAGCGTACCAACGAACGCCGTCAATAACGGCAACCAGCGCCTGCTGCGTTATTTACAGGAGCCGGGGCTGATGACCGTCCGCTATAGCGATGATGCCCAGGCCAGCCGCTTTGCCGCTCAGGCCTACGCCGCGCTGGTACTGGCCCGGCAGCAGAAAGCGCCGCTCGGCGCGCTGCGCGAAATCTGGAGCCGTCATGACCAGGCGCGGTCCGGTCTGCCGCTGCTACAGCTGGGCGTGGCCCTGAAATTGATGGGCGATGCGCCGCGCGGCGACGAAGCCCTGAAGCTGGCGCTGACGACGCCGCGGCAGGACGCAAACCGCTGGCTCGGCGATTACGGCAGCGAGCTGCGCGACGATGCGCTGAAGCTGGCGCTGCTGGAGGAGAACAAACTGCTGCCGGAAGCGCAAAATACGCTGCTCAGCCATCTGGCGGACGAAGCCTACGGCCAGCGCTGGCTCTCGACGCAGGAGAGTAACGCCCTGTTCCTGGCCGGGCGTACGCTGCAGGATCTCCCCGGCAGCTGGCAGGCGCAAACCTCCGTGCAGGCCGAACCGCTCTCCGGCGAGAAAGCGCAAACCCGCAACCTGACCGGCGACCAGCTGGCGGCCTTGCAGGTGACCAATACCGGCCAGCAGCCGCTGTGGCTCCGTCTCGACAGCAGCGGCTATCCGCAGAACGCGCCGCAGCCGGGGGGCAACGTACTCGGCATTGAACGGCAAATTTTCGATACCCAGGGCCAGCAGAAATCGCTCTCTTCGCTGCGCAGCGGCGAACTGGTGCTGGTGAAGCTGGAAGTGACGGCTAAGCGTAACGTCCCGGACGCGCTGGTGGTGGATTTACTCCCGGCGGGGCTGGAGCTGGGAAACCAGAATCTGGCCAACAGCAGCGCCAGCCTGCAGGAGAACGGCGAGGTGGTGCAGAATCTGCTTAACCAGATGCAGCAGGCCGATATTCAGCACATTGAGTTTCGCGACGATCGCTTCGTCGCCGCGGTGGCTATCAATGAAGGCCAGCCGGTGACGCTGGTTTATCTGGCGCGCGCGGTGACGCCGGGCACCTATCAGGTACCGCAGCCGCAGGTCGAGTCAATGTACGTGCCGCAGTGGCGGGCAACCGGCGCGGCCAGCGGACCGCTCACCGTTGTACCCTAAATGCGGGCACTGAAGCGCATTAAACGCCGCTGGCGCTGGCTGGCGGCGTTTATTTTTTTGCTGTGGCTGCTGCTGCTGGCCGCCGATCGCCTGTGGCCGCTGCCGCTGCGCGAGGTGACGCCTGCCAGAGTGGTGGTGGCGGAAGACGGGACGCCGCTGTGGCGTTTCGCCGACGCGCAGGGCGTCTGGCGCTATCCGGTGACTCTGGCTGACGTTTCGCCGCGCTATTTACAGGCGCTGATCCAGTATGAAGATCGCTGGTTCTGGGATCACCCCGGCGTTAATCCGTTCTCGATCGTTCGCGCTGCCTGGCAGGATCTCACTTCCGGGCGGGTGATCTCCGGGGGCAGCACCCTGACCATGCAGGTGGCGCGCCTGCTCGATCCGCATCCCCGAACCTTTGGCGGCAAGCTGCGTCAGCTATGGCGCGCGCTGCAGCTGGAGTGGCATCTGTCAAAAAGCGAGATCCTCACGCTCTACCTCAACCGGGCGCCGTTCGGCGGTACGCTGCAGGGGATCGGCGCAGCCAGCTGGGCCTATCTCGGTAAACCGCCCGCGCAGCTCAGCTATGGCGAAGCGGCGCTGCTGGCGGTACTGCCGCAGGCGCCGAGCAGGCTGCGTCCGGATCGCTGGCCGGAGCGAGCGCAGGCGGCGCGCGATAAAGTGCTGCTGCGGATGGAAAATCAGGGCGTGTGGCCGGCGCAGCCGGTACGAGAAGCTATCGAAGAGCCCGTCTGGCTCTTTCCGCGGCAGATGCCGCAGCTGGCGCCGCTTTTTGCCCGCCGCGCGCTGGCGAGCAGCCGCGCAGAGAAGGTGGTAACGACGCTGGATGCCGGACTGCAGCGGCAGCTGGAAGACCTGGCGCTGAACTGGAAATCGCGTCTGCCGCCGCGCAGCTCTTTAGCGATGATCGTGGTCGACCATACCAATATGAAGGTGCGCGGTTGGGTAGGGTCGGTGGATATCAACGATGATAGCCGCTTTGGTCATATTGATATGGTCTCGGCGATCCGCTCCCCGGGCTCGGTTCTGAAGCCGTTTGTTTATGGTATGGCGCTGGATGAGGGGCTGATCCATCCGGCTTCGTTGTTACAGGATGTGCCGCGACGGTTTAGCGACTACCGGCCGGGGAATTTTGACAGCGGTTTTCACGGGCCGGTGAGCGCCAGCGACGCGCTGGTTCGCTCGCTGAACCTTCCGGCAGTGCAGGTGCTGGAGGCCTACGGGCCGAAGCGTTTTGCCGCCAGGCTACGCAATGCCGGATTGCCGCTGATGCTGCCCGCCGGCGCGGAGCCGAATCTGTCGCTGATCCTCGGCGGAGGCGGCGCGCGTCTGGCGGATATCGTGGCGGCGTACAGCGCGTTCGCCCGCCATGGTAAGGCGGGACAATTGTGCATCACGCCAGACTCACCGCTGGTTGAGAGGCCGCTGCTGTCGCCGGGCGCCGCGTGGATCGTGCGGCGCATACTGGCCGGCGAAGCGCAGCCGGTGCCCGATGCGTCGCTGGTGCAGGTGGTGCCGCTGGCGTGGAAAACCGGAACCAGCTACGGCTACCGCGATGCCTGGGCGATCGGCGTGAACGCCCGCTATCTGATAGGTATCTGGACCGGGCGACCCGACGGCACGCCGGTCGTCGGGCAGTTTGGCTTCGCCAGCGCGGTGCCGCTGCTGAACCAGGTGAATAATATGCTGCTGGCGCGCCCGGCGATGAGCCGCGGCGGATTGCCGGCCGACCCTCGCCCGTCGTCGGTCAGCGCCGGGACGGTTTGCTGGCCCGGCGGGCAGAATTTACCCGCGGGCGACGCGAACTGCCGCCGACGGCTGGCCACCTGGCTGCTCGATGAGAGCCAGCCGCCGACCCTGCTGCTGCCCGGCCAGGAAGGTATCCGCGGGATTCGCTTCCCGGTGTGGCTGAATGAGAAAGGGCTGCGGGTGGCGGCAGATTGCCCCGGCGCGGTAGAGAAAAGCCTCGACGTCTGGCCGCTGCCGCTTGAACCCTGGCTACCCGCAGGCGAACGGCGTCGCGTCAGGCTGCCTGCGGTTTCGGCGGCGTGTCCGCCGGTGCAAACCGCGGATGCCGCTCCGCTGGTGCTCTCCGGTCTTCGTGAAGGCGCGGTGGTTAAACGGCTGCCCGGCGAGCAAAAGGTGATGCTGCCGCTGCAAACGACCGGCGGGGAGGGGCGCCGCTGGTGGTTTCTTAACGGTGAGCCTCTGCCGGCGGAAGGCGCCGGCGCGACCCTTAACATCGATCGCCCTGACCGTTATCAGCTGGTGGTGATGGACGAGGCGGGGCAAATTGTTGCCGTGAACTTCACCGTGCAATAAACGTAACGTGCCTTAATTGGCGGGATTTGTTGTTTAAGGTCGCTTTTTTTTAAAAAAATGTTACCTAAACACATAGGCAATCGCCTTAGATGATGATTATAATTCGCGCCGTATTTATCGGTCTCATCTGCTCATCTGCAAAACAGAACAACATATATAAAGAGGTTATCATGGCTATTGAACGTACTTTTTCCATCATCAAACCAAACGCGGTGGCAAAAAACGTTATTGGCGGCATCTTTTCTCGCTTTGAAGCTGCAGGGTTCAAAATTGTTGGCACCAAAATGCTGCATCTGACCGTTGAGCAGGCTCGCGGCTTCTATGCTGAGCACGAAGGTCGCCCGTTCTTTGACGGTCTGGTTGAATTCATGACTTCCGGCCCGATCGTGGTTTCCGTGCTGGAAGGCGAAAATGCGGTTCAGCGTCATCGTGACCTGCTGGGCGCAACCAACCCGGCGAACGCGCTGGCGGGTACCCTGCGCGCAGACTACGCTGACAGCTTCACCGAGAACGGCACCCACGGTTCCGATTCCGTTGAATCCGCTGCGCGCGAGATCGCGTTTTTCTTTGCTGAAGGCGAGGTTTGCCCGCGCACCCGCTAATCTCCCGCGTCTTTCACGCCACCGCTTTGTTGGCTTCATTCGCGCACCCCGGTCACATAGTTATCTATGCTCCCGGGATTTGCGAATTCGCCGCCTCGCCGTGACGTAAAATACTTTGGAGATACCCATCCTCGTCGTCTTTTCGACTATCGCGGTGTTGGCTGCGCGCGTTCACCCCGGTCGCTTATCTGTGCTCCCGGGGCTTCGCTTGCTTGCCGCCTTGCGACAATCGAAAATCCTTAGAGGATCTGCCAGGCAGTTACAGATTTTTTCATCATTGCTGCGTGCAAACGTGGTATTGATGGACCAGAATTTGTAGAATACAGCGCCCCGGATGAGCAGTCGCTCCCGGGGCGTTTCTTTTTTCAACCCTCCAGGGGCCATAACGTGTAATAACGAGGCCGGAATCAATTATGTCTGAACAAATAGTCACACCTGATAGCGCCGCTCTGACGGTGCCGAACAAAGATGCCAAAATCAACCTGCTGGATTTGAATCGTCAGCAGCTGCGCGAGTTTTTCAAAAACATGGGCGAAAAGCCTTTCCGCGCCGATCAGGTGATGAAATGGATGTATCACTACTGCTGCGATAACTTTGACGAGATGACCGATATCAACAAAGTTCTGCGCGGCAAATTAAAGGAAGTCGCGGAGATTCGCGCCCCGGAAGTCGTTGAAGAGCAGCGCTCCAGCGACGGTACCATTAAGTGGGCGATTGCCGTTGGCGATCAGCGCGTCGAAACCGTGTATATCCCGGAAGACGATCGCGCCACCCTGTGCGTTTCTTCCCAGGTGGGCTGCGCGCTGGAGTGTAAATTCTGCTCTACGGCCCAGCAGGGCTTTAACCGCAACCTGCGGGTTTCGGAAATTATCGGCCAGGTCTGGCGCGCGGCGAAAATCGTCGGCGCGGTGAAGACCACCGGCGTACGTCCGATTACCAACGTGGTGATGATGGGGATGGGCGAGCCGCTGCTGAACCTGACTAACGTGGTGCCGGCCATGGAGATCATGCTCGATGACTTCGGTTTTGGTCTCTCTAAACGTCGCGTCACGCTCTCCACTTCCGGCGTGGTGCCGGCGCTCGATAAGCTTGGCGATATGATTGACGTCGCGCTGGCCATCTCTCTGCACGCGCCGAACGATACCATTCGTGATGAAATCGTGCCGATCAACAAGAAATACAATATTGAGACCTTCCTGAACTCGGTGCGTGGCTATATTTCAAAGTCCAACGCCAACCAGGGACGCGTCACTATCGAATACGTCATGCTGGATCACGTCAACGACGGCACCGAGCATGCGCACGAGCTGGCCGCGCTGCTGAAAGATACGCCGTGCAAGATCAACCTGATCCCATGGAACCCCTTCCCGGGCGCGCCGTATGGCCGTAGCTCCAACAGCCGTATCGACCGTTTCTCCAAGGTGTTAATGGAGTATGGTTTCACCACGATCGTGCGTAAAACCCGCGGCGACGATATTGATGCCGCATGCGGTCAGCTGGCCGGCGACGTTATCGACCGTACCAAGCGTACGCTGCGTAAACGTATGCAGGGCGAAGCCATCGACGTGAAGGCGGTCTGATAATCAATGATGCAGCGCACAGCCCTGGCGGTGCGCTGCATATTTATGTGGAATCGCCGGGCGAAATACGCTGTTGTGGTTAATAATTACGGTGCGTTTTTGTCGACTTTGAGGCAGTATGTAGCGGTACAACAACCGCTTAGCATTCAATATTGATAAGTCTCTGTGATACCAGGTCATACGGACTTATACTGTTTGTCTGACGTTGAGCAGATGTCTCGCGGCGCGGGGTCACCGGCGCTGAATTTTAAATTTCACGTACCAGTAGTTGTAGCGAATGAATACTGAAGCCACTCAAGACCATCAAGAAGCAAACACCACGGGCGCGCGTCTGCGTAATGCCCGCGAACAACTCGGGCTCAGCCAGCAGGCGGTGGCTGAACGCTTATGCCTGAAGGTTTCCACGGTTCGTGATATTGAAGACGATAAGGCACCCGCCGATCTTGCTTCAACCTTCCTGCGCGGCTATATCCGCTCTTATGCCCGCCTTGTGCACATTCCTGAAGAAGAGCTGCTGCCGATGATGGCCAAGCAGGCTCCGATCCGGGCGGCGAAAGTTGCCCCCATGCAGAGCTTCTCGCTGGGTAAACGCCGTAAAAAGCGCGACGGCTGGCTAATGAGCTTTACCTGGCTGGTGCTGTTCGTGGTGATTGGCCTCAGCGGCGCCTGGTGGTGGCAGGACCACAAAGCGCAGCAGGACGAGATCTCCACGATGGCCGATCAATCCTCCGCCGAACTGAATGCGGGCGATAGCAACAGCCAAAGCATCCCCTTGGATAATCAATCGGCGAATTCTGCACCGGATACCGCCGCCAACAGCGCGCCTGTAGAAACGTCTCCGGCGCCAGCGGCGTCGGCCCCGGCCCCGGCTCCGGCTCCGGCCGAGAATAACGCCGTTGTCGCGCCTTCTCAGGCCAACGTCGATACGGCGGCAGCGCCGGCAACTTCGCCGTTACCGACCGACCAGGCAAACGTGACCGCTGCGGCGGCCTCCGCCCAGGATCTGGTGCTGAATTTTACCGCCGACTGCTGGCTGGAAGTGAGCGATGCGACCGGTAAAAAGCTGTTCAGCGGTTTACAGCGTAAAGGCGGTAACCTCAATCTGAGCGGCCAGGCGCCTTATAAGCTGAAAATCGGTGCCCCGGCGGCGGTACAGATACAGTATCTGGGTAAACCAGTCGATTTGAGTCGTTTTATCAGAACTAACCAGGTTGCACGTCTGACCCTCAATGCCGAACAATCACCGGCGCAGTAACAGACGGGTAACGCGGGAGATTTTTCATGCATAACCAGGCTCCGATTCAACGTAGAAAATCAAAGCGAATTTACGTTGGGAATGTGCCGATTGGCGATGGCGCTCCCATCGCCGTACAGTCGATGACAAACACGCGCACCACCGATGTGGCGGCGACGGTAAATCAAATTAAAGCCCTTGAGCGCGTTGGCGCGGATATCGTGCGCGTTTCGGTGCCGACGATGGACGCGGCGGAAGCGTTCAAGCTTATCAAACAGCAGGTTAGCGTACCGCTGGTTGCCGATATCCACTTCGATTACCGCATTGCCCTGAAGGTTGCGGAATACGGCGTTGATTGCCTGCGCATTAACCCGGGCAATATCGGTAACGAAGAGCGTATCCGCATGGTGGTGGACTGCGCTCGCGATAAAAATATCCCTATCCGCATCGGGGTGAACGCCGGCTCTCTGGAAAAAGATCTCCAGGAAAAATACGGTGAACCCACCCCGCAGGCGCTGCTGGAATCGGCAATGCGCCATGTCGATCACCTCGATCGTCTCAACTTCGATCAGTTTAAAGTCAGCGTGAAAGCTTCCGATGTGTTCCTGGCGGTTGAATCCTACCGCCTGCTGGCGAAACAGATCGATCAGCCTCTGCACCTCGGGATCACCGAAGCGGGCGGGGCGCGCAGCGGCGCGGTGAAGTCCGCGATCGGCCTCGGCCTGCTGCTGTCTGAAGGGATCGGCGATACGCTGCGCGTCTCCCTGGCGGCGGATCCGGTTGAAGAGATCAAAGTGGGCTTCGATATTCTCAAGTCGCTGCGCATTCGCTCTCGCGGAATCAACTTCATTGCCTGCCCGACATGTTCACGTCAGGAGTTTGACGTTATCGGTACCGTTAACGCGCTGGAGCAGCGCCTGGAAGATATCATTACGCCGATGGATATTTCGATCATTGGCTGCGTGGTAAACGGTCCCGGCGAGGCGCTGGTTTCCACCCTCGGCGTGACCGGCGGCAACAAGAAAAGCGGCCTGTACGAAGACGGCGTACGTAAAGACCGACTGGATAACGACGATATGATCGATCAGCTGGAAGCGCGTATTCGCGCTAAAGCATCGATGCTTGATGAGGCGCGTCGCATCGATATTCAGCAGGTTGAAGCGAAATAACGTGTTGGGAAGCGATACGCTTCCCGTGTATGATTGAACCTGCGGGCGCGAGGCGCCGGGGTTCATTTTTGTATATATAAAGAGAATAAACGTGGCAAAGAACATTCAAGCCATCCGTGGCATGAACGATTATCTGCCGGGCGAAACCGCTCTCTGGCAGCGCATTGAAGGCTCACTGAAGCAGGTGCTTGGTAGCTACGGTTACAGCGAAATCCGTTTGCCGATTGTAGAGCAGACCCCGTTATTCAAACGCGCTATCGGCGAAGTGACCGACGTGGTTGAAAAAGAGATGTACACCTTTGAGGACCGTAACGGCGATAGCCTGACTCTGCGTCCGGAAGGTACCGCTGGCTGCGTACGCGCCGGCATCGAACATGGTCTCCTGTACAATCAAGAACAGCGCCTGTGGTATATCGGGCCGATGTTCCGCCACGAACGTCCGCAAAAAGGGCGTTATCGCCAGTTCCACCAGATTGGCGCGGAAGCGTTCGGTCTGCAGGGGCCGGATATTGATGCCGAGCTGATTATGCTGACCGCCCGCTGGTGGCGCGAGCTGGGCATTTCCAGCCACGTTGCGCTGGAGCTGAACTCTATCGGTTCGCTGGAGGCTCGCGCTAACTATCGCGACGCGCTGGTGGCCTATCTTGAGCAGTATAAAGATAAGCTGGACGAAGACTGCAAACGCCGCATGTACACTAACCCGCTGCGCGTGCTGGATTCTAAAAACCCGGACGTCCAGGCGCTGCTGAACGACGCCCCGACGCTGGGCGACTATCTTGATGAAGAGTCCAGAGCGCATTTTGCGGGACTTTGCGCGCTGCTGGATGATGCCGGTATCCGCTATACCGTGAATCAGCGTCTGGTGCGCGGTCTCGACTATTACAACCGCACCGTGTTTGAGTGGGTCACAACCAGCCTCGGTTCCCAGGGCACCGTCTGCGCCGGCGGCCGTTACGATGGTCTGGTTGAGCAGCTTGGCGGTCGCGCAACCCCTGGCGTCGGCTTTGCGATGGGGCTGGAACGTCTTGTTTTACTGGTTCAGGCAGTGAATCCGGAATTTAAAGCCGATCCTGTTGTCGATATATACCTGGTAGCCTCCGGAACTGACACCCAGTCCGCAGCAATGCGTCTGGCTGAACAGGTACGCGATGCGTTACCCGGCGTTAAGCTGATGACCAACCACGGCGGCGGCAACTTTAAGAAGCAGTTTGCGCGCGCTGATAAATGGGGCGCTCGCGTTGCGCTGGTGCTGGGCGAATCAGAAATCGCTGACGGAAACGTGGTAGTGAAAGATTTACGCTCAGGAGAGCAAACTACCGTAACGCAGGATAGCGTTGCCGCGCATTTGCGCACACTTCTGGGTTAATCTCCCGGGAATCATTAGTCAGGAGAAGGACTGCGTGGAACTTTACAATAACGAAAACGATCAGGTCGACGCGCTGAAGCGTTTCTTTGCTGAAAATGGCAAGGCGCTGGCCGTTGGGGTGATTTTGGGCGTTGGCGCGCTGGTTGGCTGGCGCTACTGGACCTCCCATCAGTTGGATACCGCCAGAGGCTCGTCTCTGGCTTATGAAAATGCGATTTCCGCCCTCAAATCGGATAAACCAGAAGCGCTGAACGCTGCGCAGAAATTTGCCGCCGACAGCAAAAACACCTATGGTGCGTTTGCTTCTCTTGAGCTGGCGCAGCAGTTTGTCGATAAAAACGACCTGCAGAACGCTGAAAAGCAGCTTCAGCAGGGGCTTACGGCCGCTTCTGATGATAACCTGAAATCGGTTATCAATATGCGTCTTGCTCGCGTCCAGCTGCAGCTTAAGCAGCCTGATGCCGCGCTGAAAACCCTGGATGCCGTGAAAGGCGAAGGCTGGACCGCGATTGTCGCTGACCTGCGCGGCGAGATCCTGCTGAGCAAAGGCGATAAGCAAGGGGCGAAAGCAGCATGGGAAGCGGGCGCGAAAAGCGATGCCTCACCGGCGCTCAGCGAAATGATGCGTATGAAAATAAATAATTTGTCCATCTGAGAGGGACTCGATGCAATTGCGTAAATTACTTCTGCCAGGGCTGCTTTCCGTTACCTTATTGAGCGGCTGTTCGCTGTTTAACAGCGAAGAAGATGTGGTGAAAATGTCGCCACTGCCGACGGTGGAAAACCAGTTTACGCCGTCCACCTCCTGGAGCACCTCCGTTGGCGGCGGTATTGGCGAATTCTACTCTAACCTGCACCCGGCTTTTGCTGATGGCGTCGTGTATGCCGCAGATCGTAAAGGTACCGTTAAAGCCCTTAATTCAGGCGACGGCAAAGAGGTGTGGTCGGTTAATCTGGCAGAGAAAGACGGCTGGTTCTCCCGCGCGCCTGCGCTGCTCTCCGGCGGCGTGACCGTCTCCGGCGGCCACGTTTATATCGGTAGCGAAAAAGCGAAAGTTTATGCGCTGAACACCAGCGACGGCACCGTCGCGTGGGAAGCGAGCGTGGCGGGTGAAGCGATTTCTCGTCCGGTCGTCAGCGACGGCATGGTGCTGATTCATACCACTAACGGTCAGCTTCAGGCGCTGAACGAAGCCGATGGCGCGGTGAAATGGACCGTTAACCTTGATATGCCAGCGCTCTCCCTGCGCGGCGAATCCGCTCCGGCTACCGCCTACGGCGCAGCTATTGTAGGCGGCGACAACGGTCGCGTCAGCGCGGTGCTGATGCAGCAGGGCCAGATGATTTGGCAGCAGCGTATCTCTACCGCGACCGGTCCGACCGAAATCGACCGTCTTAACGACGTCGACACGACGCCGGTTATCGTGAACGGCGTGATTTACGCGCTGGCCTACAACGGCAACCTGACGGCGCTGGATCTGCGCAGCGGCCAGATTATGTGGAAACGCGAGCTGGGTTCAGTGAACGATTTCATTGTCGACGGCAACCGTATTTACCTGGTTGACCAGAATGACCGTCTGCTGGCGCTCACCACCGACGGCGGCGTGACGCTGTGGACGCAAAGCGATCTGCTGCACCGCCTGCTGACGGCGCCTGTGCTGTATAATGGCAATCTGGTTGTTGGCGATAGCGAAGGCTATATGCACTGGGTCAACCCTGAAGATGGTCACTTTGTGGCTCAGCAGAAGGTGGACAGCTCAGGCTTCCTGACCGATCCGGTTGTTGCTGACGGCAAACTGCTGATTCAGGCGAAAGACGGCACGCTGTACGCGATTACGCGTTAACAACAGCGGTAGTCTATTTTTGAGAAACGGCCCCTGGCAGACAGGGGCCGTTTTGGCTTTTTTAAAAACGCCGTGAAAACGGGCGTTGTATCGATTTTTGTATGAGGCATTTAACATGATACCTGTGGTCGCGCTTGTCGGGCGCCCTAACGTTGGAAAATCCACGCTCTTTAACCGCTTAACGCGCACTCGCGATGCGTTGGTCGCGGATTTCCCGGGGCTGACTCGTGACCGTAAGTACGGTCGTGCTGAAGTGGAAGGCCGCGAATTTATCTGTATCGATACCGGCGGGATCGACGGTACCGAAGATGGCGTAGAAACGCGAATGGCGGAACAGTCGCTGCTGGCGATTGAAGAAGCGGACGTGGTGCTGTTTATGGTCGATGCGCGTGCGGGCCTGATGCCGGCGGATTCGGCAATTGCGAAACATCTGCGCTCCCGTGAGAAACCGACTTTCCTGGTGGCAAACAAAACTGACGGTATCGATGCCGATCAGGCGATTGCCGATTTTTGGTCGCTGGGGTTAGGCGAGATTTATCCTATCGCCGCTTCCCATGGCCGCGGCGTCACCAGCCTGCTCGAGCACGTGCTGCTGCCGTGGGTTGACGAGGTGAACCCGCCGGAAGAAGTGGACGAAGACGCAGCATACTGGGCGCAGTTCGAAGCCGAGCAGAACGGCGAAGCGCTTGAAGAGCCGGAAGATGATTTTAACCCGCAGGATCTGCCGATTAAGCTGGCGATTGTGGGCCGCCCGAACGTGGGTAAATCAACGCTCACCAACCGTATCCTGGGTGAAGATCGTGTGGTGGTTTACGATATGCCGGGAACCACTCGCGACAGCATCTACATCCCGATGCAGCGCGATGAGCGTGAATACGTCCTTATCGATACCGCAGGCGTGCGCAAGCGCGGCAAAATTACCGATGTCGTCGAAAAATTCTCGGTGATCAAAACGCTGCAGGCGATTGAAGACGCCAACGTGGTGCTGCTGGTGATTGATGCGCGCGAAGGGATTTCCGATCAGGATCTCTCCCTGCTGGGCTTTATCCTCAACAGCGGTCGTTCGCTGGTGATTGTCGTCAATAAATGGGACGGCCTGAGCCAGGAAGTAAAAGAGCAGGTGAAAGAGACCCTGGACTTCCGTCTGGGCTTTATCGACTTTGCCCGCGTGCACTTTATCTCCGCGCTGCACGGCAGCGGCGTAGGCAATCTGTTTGAATCCGTGCGCGAGGCGTACGACAGCGCAACCCGTCGCGTGGGTACCGCTATGCTGACCCGCATCATGACCATGGCTGCTGAAGACCATCAGCCACCGCTGGTGCGCGGCCGTCGCGTGAAGCTGAAATATGCCCACGCCGGTGGTTATAACCCGCCGATCGTGGTTATTCACGGTAACCAGGTTAAAGATCTGCCGGATTCTTATAAACGCTACCTGATGAACTACTTCCGTAAATCGCTGGAAGTGATGGGCACGCCGATTCGTATTCAGTTCAAGGAAGGGGAAAACCCGTTTGCCAACAAACGCAATACCCTGACGCCGAACCAGATGCGTAAGCGTAAACGCTTGATTAAGCACATCAAGAAAAGCAAATAAGCTATCAAGACGATTTGACCACCAGCACGAAAATCATAAAGCCCGCATATGTCGGGCTTTTTTGTTATCATGGGCTATCATAAAGACGCAACAAAGCGCATGATTAGCGTGTACACATGGGTGTACTTAACAAGTTGCACTATCTTGAATGTGTACACCTCGCGTTATTTTGTGTACTCGGTGAGGTAGCTATGTACATCGTGAAGCCTTTAGCGCGGGGATACACAATGCCAAAACTAACTGATATGCAAATTCGGGCATGGATAAAAAACGGGGATAAATTTGACGGTAAAGCTGATGGAAACGGTCTTTACCTGAGCTTTCCCAAAAACTACACATCACCATTTTGGAGATATCGCTATAAATTTGCAGGTAAGGCGCGAGCAATGGTTATTGGCTCTTATGTTGATATACCACTGTCAAAAGCCAGAGAGATAGCTAAAGAGCTATCAGCACGGGTTACGCTTGGTTTTGATGTGGCTGGCGAAAAACAAGAGCGTAAGGCCGAGGCGATAGCGAAAATTGAGGCTGAGAAGAACGCTATTCATGTTTCAGAGCTTGCCGCTGAGTATTACGCCCGCCAGATAGAAACAACCTACAAACACCCCGAGCTTTTCCGCAGTAGTCTGCAAAAGAATATCGTCGCGCTCATTGGGCGGATGAAAGTAGAGGACGTTCGACCACGCCATGTTGATGCCGTCCTTCAGGATGTTTTAGAGCGTGGATCCCCCACAGTGGCTAATGATGTTCTTAGAATGCTCAAGCGTCTGTTTGATTACGCCGTGGTGCGCGGAATGATTGAGGTTAATCCGGCGATATCCTTTGGTTCAAAAGATGCCGGAGGGAAGGAGCAGGGGCGCAAAAGAGCATTAAGCCGTGATGAACTGATTATGTTCTTCAAAGCGTTGCGCCGTGGCAGGGGCATCAGCCGAGAGAATGAACTCACATTTAAAATCATTCTGGCGTTGGGTGTTCGCAAAATGGAACTATGTGCCGCCGAATGGTCTGAGTTCGACCTTGATAACGAAGTATGGCATTTACCCGGTTCGCGGGCGAAGAACGGCGATGATATTGATATCCCACTGCCGCAGCCGGTGATCGAATGGATTAAAGAGATACGACTTTTTGCCGGGGATAGTCGCTGGTTAATTCCGGCCAGACGGGCCAGAACAACGGCGCACGTTAGCCGGGCCACGCTGAATATGGTTATGCCATCCGTGCTGAAAGAAATGGCAGATGTTGAACCGTTCAGTATCCACGACCTGCGGCGCACCATGCGTACCCAGATGGCGGCGATAGGTATTGACCCTGTGATAGCTGAACGTTGCCTAAACCACAAGATCCCGGGCATCGAAGGCATCTATAACCGGCATCAGTATTTTGATGAGCGTAAAGCAGCGCTGGCGCAGTGGGCTGATTTGCTGGTGTCGCTGGAAAGCGGTGAGGCTTACAACGTGACACCGATTAAAAGAGGGGCTTCAATATCATGATGTTGTTAAATATTGATGTTTTCGAACGACTGGCGTTACAACGACTGGCCACCATTGCGGAAGTTGTAAACTCTTTGTATGGATTGCATCCGGCTACGAAAATAAACACTCTCAATGAGGATGCGGCAGAAGAGATTAAAGGCGTAAGACAAATCATCAGCCGAAATATAAAAAGTCTCGGAATTAATGTCAGCGGTGTTAATGAAGAGATGAATGCTGACCTTCTTTTCTCAGCAGCATCCGAGTATATGCGCGATGGGATTACTCCTCCTGCGATTGTAACGCGTGGTAAAGAATCACTTTCAACTCTCGCAAAAACAAACAAGTGGGAGGAATACATGTATGCCTTTGGCGGGCGAAGCTTGGTCGAGGAAGTGAGTGCAGCCAGAAAAACAGGGCGAGGACAGCACCGAAAAACAGACGAAGAAGCCGCAACATTAAAAATGATGGGGCTGTTAATAAAAATGCTCGCCCAAAAACAGACGGGGCAAAGCTACGGTACGGTTAAAAAACCCAATGTAGCAGCGATTTATCGCGATTTAACTAGCTTTGCTGAAGACCACAATATTGACCTGAAGGGAGTATCGAAGGCGACCTTTGCCGCCAAGGCGAGGACTGCAATTCATTCCGCAATAGTTGATGATTAAACGTAGCCGTCTATACGGGCGGCGTCGCGCCTCTCCAAATTCAAAAATCATTTCAATACGTTTAATTATATCTATCTAAGCGTATCTACTGTTTATGTTCTGACATTTAACTATAATGTATTGAATTCATTGAAAATAACACCGGTACTATTTTTCTTGTTTTTCAGTGGATTTTAATGTTCTTGATAGATTTTTGTCTTTTTTTAAAAGAATCCGCTCTTGTTGGAATGTTGGGTATTTAACCAGTAATCTGGCAATAACCGCTATCACAGGAGAACAAGAGATAATGACAAATCCCCCTAAAAAATCAGCTATCCCTACCAGTGGATATATCCGCCGTTTCCGTATGCCCGGGCTGTTAGGTGTATCGATGCCAACCATTGATCGCTGGGTAAAGAACGGCATACTGCCCCGCCCAGTAAAGCTCTCGGATAACGTGACTGCATTTGATGCGGTAGAGATCCATAACTGGCTTGAAGAGCGTCGCAAGGCGATGTGAAGCAGAACCTCTTCCCACTAATTTAAAACCCGGACATCATTATGAATGATAAAAATGGCCTCAACGGTCAGGGCTTCGTTCACCCTGAAAACTGCAACGATGATATTTCCGTTATTAATTTCGAGGGTGCAAAAGTCCGTATTGCGAAGATCAGCGGTGAGCCGTGGTTTGTTGCCGCTGATGTGTGTGCAGCTCTTGAGATAGTCGATCACAAGGTGGCATTACGTCGCCTTGACGAAGATGAAAAGGGGGAGTGTTTAATACCCACCCTTGGTGGTAAGCAGCTCATGCGGACAGTTTGCGAATCCGGTTTCTACAAATTGATCGCCCGCAGCCGCAAGGCCAGTACGCCTGGCACATTCGCCCACCGTTTCAGCAATTGGGTATTTCGTGAGGTTATCCCGTCTATTCGTAAAACCGGCTCCTACGGTGTGCCGTTCGCGTTCCTGAATGATTTCAGTAAGCGTATGGCGGCGTACCAGCAGGAGGCCAGTAAACGCGGGTACAAATTGCAGCGTTGCAAAGAGGCAAAGCAGGCGCTGGAAAGTGAAGAGGCGGAGTTATGGCGTAAGTATCAGCCTGATTTTCTGGAGGGGGTGAGCGATGCATAGCGCCCAAAGAAAACGCGCCCCATGTCCGGGGCGCTTCGGCAAGCGTGTTACTGGCTACCATTCTGTTTGTGCTACTGACCGACAGATTAATCGGTATGACTACTCTCCTTCTTTGGGCTTCTTGCGCTGCCGCTGCTGTAATTCGTTACGCGCAACGCTGATGATCTGCTGGATTTCTTCATCAGCCCTCAGGCCGATTTCTTCAATCCGCTTTAGAGCATCAATGGAGGATAGTAGTAAGGTTTCCTCATTGCCTTCATTCTGCCTGCGAGTAATTTCACAACGCATTGCAGTAACGATGAAACCTGCTGTTGACTCTCCTGCAAACTTTACAGATTCCATTTCGGTCAAAACATCGTGTGGAACGCGGACATTCTTGATCTGTGATTTATTGTTGACGCTACCAGTAGCCATTCGACCCCCTGTGATGCTTGGTGGTGTAATACATTACAGTAATAAGTGTGCATTTAAAAGTGTTGACATGGATGCACACTTGATATCAAATGAAATGCACACCTTATCCACAACTGAAACACAGGTAAGGCACAAAAAGGCAAAGCCCGGTAGTGGTGGAACACTAACCGGGCCTCTGACCACCAGCGTTATCATCAGTAACGAGGTAGCTATGTCAAATCGTACCACATCCTTTACGGGGCGGGCATCTATCAGCCCGACTTTATTCACCTGGCGCTTTCTGGCGCTCAATCGTCACGACAAAAAGGCCAAACCCTGCCGCTTGTCCGTTGATGCTGCAACCGAGCGCGAAGCCCGGAGTATCCTTTCTCCGCATTTCATTCTTTCGTTGGCCGCTCGCCTGCCAGTTCAGGAGGTGGCTGATGTCGAAAAATAAATCTATCCATTATCGGAATTTTACCGGGCGCATTCTGCTGACTTTAGAAAATGGCCGGGTAGTAAGTGAGCGAACCATTTCCGCCAGTGAGCATCTGGCCAACCTGAACGCCTTTATTGAGCTTGCCCGACTGGCAGGGTTCACCATTATTCCGCCTGATTCCGTAAGGGGTTAAATCTATGAAAAGAAATAAAACCGGATGCAATTCCGGCGGCTCTGCTCATCCTGAAATCCGTATCGGCGACCGCTGGAAAGACAGCCATGGGTCAATTATTACCATCGCAGAACATCAGTTAAATCGGGTGATCTTTTACCGTGAAGGTTATCACTCCCCGTGTATGTGTACTCAGGACAGGCTGCATCGTGAGTTTACTCTGGTGGAAAAATCCCGACTCACTGACAAAACCGATATGGCGCGGGTAATGGAGGCTCAGGGCGTCGAAAAAATCAGCATCATCAACGAGATCATTAGTCGCGCTGATACGTTGCCCATTGATTCACAGAAGGAGGGAACTGCGCTATGAACGATGTATTAGCTATTTACGGAATATCTTCGCTGGAAAACATAATTTATGCAGAAGCTACACCAGAAGGTATCAACATGCCGGTGCTTAACAGTGAGGATATGCATCAATCCTTCCTGATGGTGGACTATCCCACGGCTATTCGTTTGCTTGATGAGGGGCGTTATGACGACGAATTCCCGACAGGGCTGCAATTTGTCGCCGGGTTGCTGGACGGTGATCTTAAGCGCTACTACATCCTGTCGAATGCTCAGAAAGCAATTATCTATCGCTGGCTGGTGGTGTTCCTGTTCATCATGGACCAGCAGGAGAAAAACAGACTGGCGGGTATTACCGGCGATGACGGAAGCGCGGGCCGGGCGGTGGTTTATTCCGGTGTGCATGGTGATCTCTACGTTACCCCATTAACAGAACGTATTTTTCTGGCCAATAACGTCGAAGCTGTAGCAATTCAGAATTATGGGGCTGAAACTGGTCTTGGTATAGCTGTTCGCATGTATGAAGGGATGATGGAAGTATCGCCCGAAGGATGCATGCACCTGTCATCGGAGGGGCGTGAAGAACTGGCAAGACTTTACGATAGCTTTATCAAAACTCTGAAGACTGACGGCCTGCCGGCCACACCAGTGATGCATTAAGGGGGCGGCAGTGAAAAATGCACCAAACGTTAAAAGCCTGCCAAAGGATAAATTTGTCGAGGCTGTTATTTTTGCCGGGGCCGATGCTTACTCTCACGCGAAAGGCTGGGAAGAAGGTATGGGGCAGAAGATAGCCGGGGATTCCACGCCGCCGGTTTACCTCGGGCCGAAGCAACTGGCAGATCTGGATAACCTGCGCGTAATCGATAAGGGGCGGCGTGCTGCGCGTGTCTACATGGCGGGTGATATTGAGCCGATGCTGATAAACGCCATAGCTGAAAAGTTGGCGCTGGCAGACGTGCAGGATGCGAAGTTATACAAGGGTATCCCAGACCAGCAGCCGGAAGACTGGCGCGACTATTTGACCAGGCTGCGTGGTCAGGCCGAACGCGGCGAGAGTCTGGTTGGCGAGATCAACCGGGCGAAGGGGAATCGTGCGCCTGCTGATGAACTGGCCCCGCGCGTTGAATCCCGCGCAGGTGGCCTGTATTGGGTAACGCCCAAAATTGACAGGCAGTCCGGAGAGGTTATCCGCCCGGGGGAATGGATATGCGACCAGATGCGTACTGTCGGGATCGGCAACGATGGCAGCGAAGCCTATCTGATTATTGAGATGGTGCCGGAGGGTACAGAAAAAATCATCCATGAAGCCATGCCACGCAACGAAATCGGTATGCCTGCTGGCTGGTCGCGTTTGCGCGGACGTGGCGTTGCCATCACCACCAGCTCCCATTTGCTTAATAAGCTGGCTGAGTATCTCCAGCGTCAGGGGGAGCGAACCATGTGGGAAGTCACATCCACAGCCGGATGGCACTGCGGGGCTTATGTTATGCCTGATGGCGAGGTTATTGGGGAGCCGGAGCGACCTGTTTCATTTTGCGGAGGTTCGGCGGCAATCAGGGGCTATGTCGTGCGCGGCACGGCAGCAGAGTGGCGGGATAACGTAGCCTCCCTGATGCGTGGTAATCACTCGATGATGCTGGGGGCGCTTGTCGGTCTGGCTGCACCGCTTAATTCTCTGGCAGGCGGCAGCTGCTTTGGTATTCACCTTTTTGCGCAGTCGTCAGCAGGTAAAACTACCACCGTTGAAGCGGCTACCAGCCTGTATGGTGACCCCGATATGCTTAAGCTGTCGTGGGATGCCACCCGGCACGGCCTGACGGTAGAGGCTGCGGCAAGGAACGATGGTTTTATTCCCATAGACGAGATAGGCCAGGGCGGGAAAGTGACGGAAATAGCGCAATCGGCCTACAGCCTGTTTAACGGCGTAGGCCGCATTCAGGGGCGTAAGGAAGGGGGAAACCGTGCGGTGATGCGCTGGAAAATTGCGGCGCTCAGTACCGGGGAAGAAGATTTTGAAACCTTCCTGCTTAAAGGTGGTATTACCCCCAAAGCCGGGCAACTGGTGCGCCTGTTGAGTGTACCGTTTATCGATACGACGGATTTTAACGGCTATGACGACGGTGACGAACATGCACGGGCGATAAAGCGCCTTTCTTCCGGCTATTGCGGCGCTGCCGGGCGTGAGTGGGTTCGCTGGCTTGCCGGGAACAAAGAAGCAGCTATCAGCACCACCATTGAAAAAGAAAACGTGTGGCTGAGTCGTCTGCCGGAAGGGGCATCTTCACAGGTTCGGCGTGTGGCTTCACGTTTTGCGATGCTGGATGCAGCGGGGGATCTGGCACAGGCAATCACCGGCTGGACACCTGAGGAATGCCAGGCTGCAACGAAGCAGGCATTTGATGACTGGTTACAGGATTTCGGGCTGGAGAACCGGGAAAAATATCAGGTTGTCAGCCGTGCGCGTGATTTTATTCAGCGCCATGCCCTGAGCCGTTTTCAGCCTTACACCTTTGGTAAAAGCAACGGTGATATGGACAGGCAGTATGCCGCCCGAATCAGCAACCTTGCCGGGTATCTGGTGAACGGTCGCCGGGATGATGGCCGGCCGGAATACCACATCATTCCTACCGTGTTTGATGAAGAAATTCTGTGCGGTATCAGTCGTAATTTTGGCTGTAAGGCGCTGGAGGATGCCGGGATGATGGTCTGCGCAGAATCAGGCCGATGGACGACAAAAACGGTCAAGGTCAACGGTACACAGCAGCGTTTCATCGTACTGACTGACCAGCCAGAGGAATAGTAAAAACCGCTATACATACGCAGAGGGTCAAAAACAGCGGGATATGCGGGATATCGGGATATGAAAAATATTATTGTTAGTAATCAATATATTAATTACTTAATCCGTATCCCGCGATATCCCGCCGTATCCCGGTAATTTGGTTTGCATGTAGATGAAATTTGTTCACTGACGCTGGCTGATGGAGATATCCCGCAATCGTATCCCGGTTTATGTTGTTGATTCAAAAGAGATAAAAAGCGTTGCGGGATATAGCGGGATTTTAAAACTCTCATAACATAATGAAATATATAATGTTTTTCGAAGATATCCCGATATCCCGGTAAAAATCGATTTTTTGCGCCTATATAGAGAATTAAAAAATGAGAGAGAAACTGACAGATAAATATAACGCCACCGTTTCCGGGTATGTTCCCGCGGCGACTGGCTGGTACCTGAGAGAGCAGAACAATGCAGGAAAAAACGTTTATCACCCGGTGATGGCATGGCGCGAATGTTCCGGTGTTGGGCCACTTAAAGACGGAGTGCTGATCCCGGTGTTACCTGTTGGTATGACAGGCAAAGCAGCAAACGAAATCAGCGGCGATGTGATGTACGTGCTCGATGCGTATTTAACTCCGAATGGTGATGGTTCTTTTAGTGATCGAGGTCTTTAAATGACCAGCCAGACTTCATCTGATACTGCGAAACATAACATGCTAACCGACAACACTGCCGAACGACTGGAAAAGTGCGGATTCTGGCGACGTACAGCACGTCGCTGGCTTGATGTGCTTGGACAGCATCACTGACGGGAAATCACGGGAAGCAGCCGCACAGCACCGTAATCACACCCAGCGTACGGCAACCGGCGCTAAACCTGACACCCGAATTGCGGAGAGGTGAACCATGCAGAACGCCAGTCCCGTTGCAAACACCAGAGGAAAAACCGGAAGAACCGCCAGAGTTGGCTGGAGCGCCTTACGGAAATGTGGACTCAGGCGTTTGATATGAAAAATCCCCCGTCCTCTGGCCGTGGGGATAGTTGACGCTATCACGGCAGAACTGAGCGCCAGAGGCGCGGTGGACAGAACTTAGATGAAAGGCGGTGCGGATTATTACCGCACCGATTCTTATTGAAATGTGTACTTTGTAGGTATAAAAAGCGCCCAAGCAAAACCAGACCAAAAAACTACAAAGCTAAACCACGCGGCAGAATGAGCCAGAGGCTTTTTTTACCAGCCCATTACCGGGAACTCCTTAGAACCAAGCGGGCTATTTTAGTTAAGTTTAAAAAATGAAGTTATTTTCTTCCACGCCTGATATGGGTTCTCACTGGCAACTACATACGCAGGGATGCAGAGGACACAACCTACAATGAACAAAATACCAGCCGCCATAGTGCTGTTTTGCTGATAGTAGACGAACGAAGCAAGAAAAATTGTCAGTGGCCATAAAAAAGCAAACAGCCATTTAACTGAGAACTCAAACTTAAGTCGTATTCTGTCGTGCTTATCCATAAAGCTCAGAAACGCCCATACAACAAGACCAAAAATAATGTATGAAATATAATCTATATCTGACATTAGTTACCTCGGTACGGTGTCCTGTGGGCGCCACCAGTATGTTTGGTTAAACTCTTTGCGGGAACGCTGTTCCATTTTGCGAAGATAGCCAGGGGAAAAATACTCCTGAAACTGGTTAAAGAACATATGATCAAGAGCCGCTTTTGCATACCACAAGTTAGCGCCGGGGATTAGTCCCTTACCCAGCTTCACCAAATCCCCGCCCGTTTGTTCTGGCTTGCCTTCTACGGCATTGAGCGGTATCCCCTGCCCCAGCTTGATAACATCATCGACTAAGCCAGCAACGGGGCCGAGCATTGACGCGAGAGCGGTTCCACCATATTTAGTATGATCGGAAAAGAAGAAATCACCGTACAGACCAAGACCGCCACCTTTTAAAAGTGCATTGACCCAGAATTTTCCAGCATGTTCGCCCACAGGATTTTTGGGGTTTTTACCCGAAATCAGATCATTCAGTTGCATTGAAAGTGCGCCAAGTAATGTTGTACTGGCCAGAAACGTGGCTATGTACGCGGCTCTACCACCGGCGGATGGCATACCTAATGCCCGTGACCAGTGACGCATAACCACAGCGATTGGGAAAGATTTGAACAGAAAGAAGCTTCTGACTACCTCACCCTTAACAGTCCCTCTCTGAATACCGCCGCCAGTTGTGAAAAGTTGTTCGCGGGCACCGGGAGTAATCACGGCCATATCAACTTCTTCCGACACCGCACCGAGCAGACGGCGCATAGCCTCAAATCTGACGCGCTCAGGGGGGCCAATATGCTGTAATGCTGCATCAGGAATGCGCATGATACTTTCTGGCGTCAGCATGGTGGTGTTACCGTTCCCCCAGTCTTCCTGATCGGCCAGCTTCCAGATAGCGAAGTCTTGTTCTGTCACTCCCTTGCTTTTCAGAATACGAAAATCATTGTCATCGAGGCTGCGAAGGTCTGGCGTACGTCCCACCACCTCTCCGATACTGCCCATCATCGTGACGCCGTACGCGCGCTTATGCGCATCAGTCCATGCAGTCAGGCCACTGGCGCGCATTACCGCTGTTGCCAACCAGCGCGAAACAGACGGCCCCATGTTATCCATCGCCCAGCGATTTACACTGCCAAGGAGGGATTCCATCGCCAGCCCGGCCCGGCGAGCACGCGCCAGTTCTGTACGGTTCGTCGGATCCATAGCCTCCAGCTGGTTACGGAATAGCTGGTTCATTGGCAGATTAGTGACTTTTGCTGACAGGTACATAGTGCCGAGATCGGAGAAAGATGCAAGCAGGGCGGAGCCAAGACGGCTGGCCACCAGCCAGTTACGGAGATTGTCAGAGAACCTGGCAATATGAGGATTTGCTATTGGTTGCGTCCTGCCGGAAATGAAGTTGTAAAGATTTTCGGTGCTGTTAGCCAGGCGCTTAACCCGGCCGGCGCGTCGCGGGTTCGCGACAGCAGTTTCCGCCCTTACTTCGTCGAGAATAGAACGGAATACGTGATCCGGGTTCGGCCCGTAAGTTTCCACCAGCGCAATATCTTTGCTGATGCTTTCCAGATGATGCACCATAATTTCCCACAACGAACGGTCGCCATACTGACGCTGGTATTCAAGGTACGCCTCACCATCTTTGAAATGGATCTGCCGGGAAGCATTTCCCCGGTTGGCTCTCGCCCCGGAAATACGCAAACCTGTCTCGCTGAGTTTATTTAAACCACCGGTAGCGATAGTCTCGTATGCCTCACCCAGAAACGCCGTCAGCTCCGCATCGGACATCAGCTGCCCGTCGCTTTTGGTGTAATACTTTCGATCAAGTTTCCCAATGATGTCGCTGACCCACTTATCTTTAGAAACCTTGCCCACTTTTTCCATTGAATGATGCTGTGGCATACCCCAGTCATCCAGATGCCCGATGTCGCCCCCCGCATCGTTAAACCGACGACGAAGCAATTCAGTAACATCCTTCCAGGCTTTTGCTCCTGCCCTTGCTTTAGCATTCCCCGTATTTTTCCCCCGAATTTCATAAACCAGATCGCGAACGCCTTTTGCATCTTCGAGCATGCCAAAAAAGCGAGGGTCAACAGCTTCAAAAGCTTCCTGTAGTTGGCTTAGCGCATAATCTCGCGTTGCTTTCCCGCGAGATTCAACAGACAGAAAATTTGCTTTGCCATCAGCGTGAAAGGCTATCGTGCGATTCAGCGCCTCCAGCTTTCCGTCTTTCCCTTTGTAATTATTAATAAATGAATCAAGGCGCTGGCGGGCATTGATAGTTAAGGCAACACGACGTTTCTTTAACGCCGCCTCTTGCTTTAACTCATCGGCGGCAAGTTGCCCGGCCCGGCGCAGACGTTCGGCCTCGGACAGCATCCGCCACGACGCAGGGTCGTTACGCGCCAGTGATCGCATGTTTCTGTAGATACGGTCTTCAATATTCTGAATTTCACGAGCGCTCAGAGTGCGCTGCGCTGCCTGTTGTACTGCCTGAATGCATTCCTGACGCATAAACTATCCCCTTAAGAAACATGCGACTGCGACATCAAAAAGGCTGGAATCCTGTATAGCCTGTTCATTTTCACGATTCGCCTCGTCAAGCAATTCACGAGCAGGGCGAGACTGAGGGTTACCTTCATCATCCAGCGTGGTGATCATCATGTCGGGGGCGGTCGTCAGCGATTCCTCTGCGGCTTTCACATCAATGTCGCCCGTTTCGCTTTCGCTCTGTGTGCGCTGTTGGTCGCTATTACGGACATGAGTAGCGGTATCGGGTGGCGCAGCTCCATCAGCGCTACGCACTTCGGCGGTTTTGTAATATGAGAGCGCCTGCGCATCCAGATCACTTTCCGCCTGCCGCCTGCGGGAAAGTTCAGCGCGCGCCTCATAGAATTGTCCACCGGGTTCATGGGGCACCAGCGTATTACGCGAAAAATCAAGACGCCCCTGCGCCTCTGTAATTCGCTGGTCAAGGTCTCGCAGGCGGGCCTGCTTGTCGGCTCTCGCACGTGCCAGCGCTTTGCCATTCCCTGCGGGTACTTCGGATAGGATCTGATTGCGCTGCTCAGTCAGGTTATCGATGAGGCGCTGGCTGTTAGCCATTTCAGACAGGTAAATCTGACGTTCACCGCGAGGTAGCAACTGCGCGGCCTGTTCTTCAAGTCGGCGCGTATCTGCCGCACGGGCTGCGGTTCCTTCCTCCGCATTAAAAAGTACCTCATCCAGAGACTGCGCAATCAGGCTGCGGCGCCCGGGTAGGTCGCTGAATGCTGCTGAGTCGACAATGTTGGCCACATCGACGGGATTGCCTTCGCTGATATTGCGCATTGCCTGCTGTAATGCCCTGGCATGCGCATCCCGAGACAGAACATTGACCGGTATTCCGGGAGCAACATCAATTTCAGCATGGTGGGCCGCATTAGCCGCCAGCGCCGCATCGATATCGGACGGGGCAAACTCCGGCGCACGAACATTCTCGCCACGGGAGTTAACAAAGCGGCCAAGACCACCGAACGCAACGCCGAGCACCGCATCAATTGCCATTGCCTGACGGTCAAAAACATCGTACTGACCGGCCATATCATCGTAACCGGCGTTGCGCAGGGTTTCTGCCGTCATTCCGCGTAGCGCCATACCAAACGCAAGGTTAGTTCCCGCAGCATACGCCACGTCAGGTGCAGCACGCGCTACGGCAGCACCGGCATTGAGTAACGCATTCTCGCCCGTTCTGGATATCTGCGCGCCAACACCTTCCGCCAGCGCGCCACCAGCACGCAGACCGAGGCTCATGGGGATCAGCGTACCGGCGCCGGTCGTTATACCGTGAATCAACGCGACATCCTGCGCCGTTGATAAATCCACGCCTTCCGATCTCAGACGCTCAAACTCAGAAAAGCCCTGAAGCGAGGTAACCGCCGCCGCACCGCCCAGCGGCCCCCCGATTGCGGTACCGGCGACAGCCTGACCTCCCATATCAAATAGACCAAACAGAATCTGACCCGCGGTTCCGGTTGTACCGGCATCGGGAGTCAGACGCTTAACCTGCTGTGTTGCCAGCCTTCTCTGCTCGGCAATGTATTCTTCAGAAGAATCCCGTACGGGTGTATTTTCATTAATAAACCGGGACAGAGGGGAAACAACTTTATCCATCCCCGCCCAAAGTAACTGATCCGGTTTGGCCACAAGGCCCGAATACAAACCTGATACACCGGCACCCACAGCATTATCGAAAAAACCGACATCACTTTTTAAACCAATGGGACTGGATGCCGCTGTTTCTGACAGTTGGTTTTGATTCGACTGATTTAATCCGAAATAACTCATTGCGGTATGCCCTCGATAAAGCGCTGACGCTGCTGAGTCAGATCCAGTATTACCGGAGAGCCATCAGATTTAAGCAGATACCCTGCACCGAGCTTAACCAGATACTGGCTGTCACCGTAACTTTGCAGGCCATACTGCCCCGGCGGTGCTTTGATTCCCGCACCAGTGACCTGTGTTTGCCACGCCTGATCGACCTGTTTATCAAACTGCTCTGGCGACATACCCCACGGCAGAAGAACATACCCCATGCCGTTATAGTCATGAACACCGCCAGTTGACACATTAACGGCCTGCTTCCAGATATCATCATCCAGAACACCGGAGTAATCCCCCTTCTGGGCCATTATTCCCGCGTAGTAATCCTTTGCCACCTCATATGCCATTGCGGCTCCCTGAGCATCACCGGCGAATGCATTCTGCACAGCACTGGAGAACTCAAGGCGCATGTCGTTTTCTTTAGGCATCGTCATCCCTTTTGCATCTTTAGTCCCTTTTCGCGCAGCAGAACCCGCGAGAATAGTTTTTGACGCTTGCGAAGGTGAAATCGTGATATCAGGATTGATCCAGTTTTCCTGAGCAATTAACGACGAAGGCTTATCCATCAGGACGCCAGCTACCGCCGCAGAGGGAGCATTTATCGCTATTTGCTTGAGCGTGGCCATGTAAGGCGCGCCACCGCCGGTACCTTTATGAATGGTGTCCAGTAGTCTTGACTGGTTTTCCGGTGTTGACTGCAACAGAGCCTGAGATAAAGCCTCCGCCTGCGCTTTGGGTAAAACTGCATCGCTTTTAATGCCAAAGCGTTGTTTTTGGATTATGACATTTTTCACATAATCACCCAGTAGCTCAGGGTTAGCTGAATAGGCTGAGAATGCTTTTTGGGTCGTTTCGTCATTTTGCACAAGCCAGCCGCCGGGATCCGCTTCGCGGGCTTTCAGTACCTGAGTCAGCTTAGCCTGTGCAGTGGCGTACAGCTCCTGCTGGTATTTAAAATCAGGGGCGGATTCTTGTGGCTGCAATGCCTGCACTGCGGCCAGCCCCTGCTGGGGCGTTCCCTGTACGATGGACTGATAGACTGGCTGAAGGCTCATTGCCTGCTGATAATGGCGGAAGGTTTGCTCCAGCTGCATGCGCTCTGCCGGTGTCGCCTGTACGGGCAGGGTGGAGGCCCACGCTTCTGGCGTTATCGGGGAAACGTTTTTGCCCGCTTCCAGAAGCGCAAGATCATCCTGCATTTTGCTTTGCAATGCGACGCGGCCGGCGGATGCCCGCATGTCGTACAGCGCTGACATCTTATCAATGGCGCTGCTCTGATCCTGCGGTGACATTTTATTCCAGAACGGCATCCGGGATATGGAACCAATTGTCGCGCCCGGCGGGATGCTGGCAGCAGCCCCCAACACTTTCTGAACATGCTCGCGGGTTTCTTTCAGCGGAATAGCGGCCGTGAACCCGGCATCGGATATCTCACCTTTTCGCGGATCGCCGATTTTCGTCAGGCTTTCGTTCTTACCTGTCTTATTGGTACCGTTTATCCAGTCATCAACCATTCCCGGCCCGGCATTATAGGCCGCAACCGTAAGCACCGGGTTGTTGCTGTATTTGCTTCCCAGATGCTCGAAATATGCGTTACCGATCTGCAGGTTATACTGGGGGTCGTTAAGCCAGCGCTCGCGGCTCCATTCCACCCCGGCATATTTTGCGGCTTCCGGGCCAGTTTTCTCCATCACCTGCGCGATGCCGACAGCACCAGCACCGGAAACCAGAGGAGAACCATCGGCGCGGAACTGCTGCCCCCGGCTTTCAACGTACATATTGGCCGATGCCAGTTGGCTAAGGTCTGGTGTTCCTGTAGTCGGGAGAGCGCCGCCCGGCCCCATCATGGATTGTTTCTGCTGGCTGACGAAAAGATCAAATGCGCCAGAAGCGGCTTTCTGCTGCCATAATGTTTTTTCGAACGCTATTTTTTCTTCTGGCCATCCCTGCGCTTTACCGTACTCATCAATGCCCTGATTGCGAGAACCGGCTTCAATCTGGGTACTGATTTTGTCGCCGTAAAACAGACTTTCTCTCTGGATGCTGGCATTATTCGACGCGTTGTACGTTTCCTGTAACGCCCGCTCTCGCTCCCCCTGCTCGTATACAAAGCTGGTGCGTTCCATTTGTACCCGTTGGGCCGTCAGAATGATCCCACCACGCTGGCGGGCTGCTGGTGGGAGTAACGAGAGTTGCTTATCCCGCCAGGCGTCCCATTCTTTCAGCGTGTCGTTGGTTGCGCCAACAGCGTTAATCCCTTTACGGGTTGCTGTCATGCCGGTTTCCGGGTCATACAGCAGTTTATTAACCTGCGCCCCACCAGCGGTACTCAGCGCCTGCAATGCGTTCTGGTTATCCTGCTCCTGCCGCTGCTGGATATCCTCAGCGACACCAAGTCCCGCTCTCCCTAGCTGGGCTACAGCGTCCCCGACTGCACCGGTATTACCAACATCGACGCGGGTGGGCTGCGCCTGAGGTAGGACGTTTCCAAAGTTACCTGTAGGGATTCTCATTTCTGACCATCCTTCTGATTATTTTCACGACCATTAACATTCATGCCTTCGGCGAACATCAAAGACGATAACCGCGAAACACTCAAATCATGAAACATTCCACGACCTCCAAATAACCGATAAAGGGGAATTAATTAACTGTATAATACAATTTTATGGAATTATTTTCCCCTGTCGTGAGGTGCAATGATATGCCTGTTGTCGTGTCTTATCGTTATGACTGGTTCCGTATAATCGAGGACATTTCACGAGAGGGCCTGACGCTAAGTGATATTGCGAAAGAACTGGATGTATCAAAAACAGCGGTGATTGGCTGGAAGCAAGGGGCCGAACCCCGTTACTTTGCTGGCGATGCTCTTATCTCTTTGTGGTGCCACATTAAACAAAGACGCAAGGAAGACCTACCGACTCAAATTCTGTCGCGTAAGTTCATTCACAACTACACATCCCGGCGTTACGCAAACACTCAAAAGCATGCGGACACCGCATAGCGAATACTCTCAGCGTCAAAATACCTGCATTTTTTTCTCTCTAACCACCAAAAAAGAAAAATAATTTCTACGGGAGTTGACGTGTTTCAGCCCTCTTTGTACTCGCGCGCGCGCGCGTTTAGTCAAGCCTTTATTTCACCTCGTTTTGCGTAAACGCCCATATTGTCGTGACATGTCACGCTTGCGCGATTAATGAATCTGCTCTGTTGGGGGAGGAGGGGGCAAATTCTCTTTAAGGTTTCCCGGCCGGGACTGCTGGTAGAAGAAGATTTTTCCGTAATGGAAATAAGAATTTTTTTTCGGGTGATTTATACCTGCAGGATGGATCGCTGTGAATATCTCACGCTTTCATTGTGTGGACTGCAAAGCTCAGAGTTGAGCCTTGCCAGTAATTCAATGCTTTAGCCTACCCGCACACACTCACCATCTATCGCCCCCTCACCTCCAGAGCTATCCCGCATCACCTGACACCGCCCCGGAAGTCCGTAGCGCGTCACGTTACACCAGACGCCGGGAGCGTCCCCCCGCCCTTGCTGGCGGTTTTGCCGCTGCTCGTACACCGTCACCCTTTCCAGTAGGCCATCAGCTACCATGTTTTCGAGAGTGCGCCTGGTTGATTCGAGTTGATGGCGCCTATCGAACGACTCCATGCCGTGAAGCAGGTAGGCCACCCCGGACACGTCAAACGGAGGTGCGCCGATCTCGCCCGTTACCCATTCGCGGTTATCCGGTTCAAAGTAGCTGAGTATCTCTTTTTTACGGCTGGTCATTCTCATGGCTGGTGGATTCCTTATTGTGAGATAGAGGTATCATACAATAAGAATGGCAACGGCAAGATTGCGGCAAAGGTAAGGATGTTAGAAGTGAGCACCTTCTAAAATCATGTACACATGGGTGTACATAAATTAATTTATAAAACTTAAATTATCATTTAAAACAATATACTTATGGGGTTTGTTGTCTTTCACATCAAGAAAAGCAAATAAGCTATCTGCCAGCATCAAAAACCTAAAGCCCGCATCCGCCGGGCTTTTTTATTATCGCCATTGTACATGCGCAGAATAATAAACTCGCTTGAGGCCGGGTTATAAATGTGAGACAAACCAGGGAGGATAAATATTTTTGTGACAATGAGGTCTGAATGAAACGCCTTTTAACCCTCCTGATGCTGTTTCTTATTCCCATAGCCTGTGCCGCTGAATCACAACCGATTGAACCACGCGTTAAGCCTGCTTATCCCGCGAAAGCCGAAAAAAAAGGGATACCGGGCCTGGTTAAAGCGCAATTTGACGTTGATGAGAATGGGCGGGTGACTCACGTTCGGTTATTAAGCTCCGATCCTTCCGGAATGTTTGATAATGAAGTCAGGGCCGCAATGGAAAAATGGCGATACGTCAAAGGGAAGCCTTCCAGCAATAACATCATTACCATTCATTTCACGCCGGGGCCGCTTTGCGTAGAGGTGCCAGCGCCAAACCAGCCCGGCAGTATTCAAAGCAGCGGCGTCCCTTTTCGCTAAAGTAGAACACGGGTAAATGAGCGTAGGGGAGAATCGTGTCAAACGATGGGGGCAGGGATATGAAAAAAACAATAGTGATGGTCGGTTTGGTTATTTTAGCCAGCAGCTGTACGCCGTTTCATCCTTCTGACTGTCATAAGACATCAGCGCTTGGGAGCTGTAGCTCCGGACGCTTCAGCGATGACGATAAATATGGCAAACAGGCGAGAGCGATAAAAGAGTCTATTGATTCCCGGTTATCCAATCGCTACGGCTGGACGGGAAAAAAATGCACAATACATCTGAGATTTAGCGATGAGGGGAAACTGAATAGCGTGACAACGAGTGAAGGTCATAAAGCCTATTGTGCCGCGCTGGTTGATGCCGCTAAACGGGCCACTTTTCCGCCGTTTACCGATAAGCAGGTCTATGATGCTTTTGCTCAGTCCCGATTCAGTATGCAGGGTGAATAAAATTAAAGGTGGCGGACCGCCTGGGGGCGAATAACCTGCTGGAGGATAATGACTGGCAGCAGCCACAGATTGTGCAACCGTGATAAAATAAAGCGATATACCCGTCGTCAGGAGTCACCATGGAATTTGATTGCCCCGTGTGCCATACGCAGCTTGCTGTGCAGGGCAATAGCGCCCGCTGCGAGCGTTGTGCGAAAGAGTATGTTGTCGAAGCCCGCTGCCCGGACTGCCACAAGCCGCTGGAGGTGTTAAAAGCCTGCGGCGCGGTGGATTATTTTTGCCAGAATGGCCACGGGCTGATTTCGAAAAAACGCGTCGAGTTTGTGCCGATTTAATCTTTATCGCTGACGCAGCCTTCGCCGTCGCGCCAGAGTTCAACCAGTGAATCTGGCGCACGATCCTCCGGGATGAGAATAATCAGGCTGTGGTAGCGCTGCTCGCTAACGATCTGGATGCGAAAAAAACGCTGGTCGCCCCGGCCAGGCGAGTCGGGCTGGCCCGGCGGCTTGCCCAGCGGTAGCGACTGTTGGAGAATCGTCGCGATCCGCTGCTTCTGTTGCTCGTTGAGCTTCGCCACGACGATCTTACGCATCCCGCTGAGCGCCGGGATCCAGGCAACGCCACCCTCGCGCGCCAGCTCAATCACCGCGTCATCGCTAAGATCGGCAAGATTCATAGCACCACTCCGACCCGCTCCCAGGCCTGAGTAATCGCCTCTGCGGCCTCTTTGCCAGAGCGTTTCTCGCCGTGGCGAATCGTCAGCCTGGCAAAGGCTGAGAAATCGGCGTCTTTTGCCAGAGATTGATCGCACACCGCGTCGTACCAGGCGTATCCCGCTTTCTCCCATGCAAAACCGCCGAGGGCGCTGGCGGCGAGATAAAAGGCGTGATTAGGAATGCCGGAGTTGATATGCACGCCGCCGTTATCCTGCTGGGTATGAACAAAATCTTTCATATGGGCGGGTTGCGGATCTTTGCCAAGGACAGGGTCATCGTATGCGGTACCCGGCTGCGACATTGAGCGCAGACCTTTGCCGTGGATGCCTTTCGCGAGTAGCCCCTCGCCAATGATCCAGTCCGCTTTGTCTGCCGTCTGCTGGCGCTGATACTGTTTGACCAGCGAACCGAAAACATCGGAAAGCGATTCGTTCAGCGCGCCGGATTGTTCGAAATAGATGAGACCGGCTTCGCTCTCCGTCACGCCGTGGCTTAGTTCGTGCGCCACTACGTCAATGGCGATAGTAAAACGATTAAAAATCTCGCCATCCCCGTCGCCAAACACCATTTGTTGGCCGTTCCAGAATGCGTTTTGATATTCGTGACCATAGTGGACGCTGCCGGTGAGCTTCAATCCGCGGTTATCCAGCGAATCGCGCTGGTAGCTCTTCCAGAAAAAATCATGGGTGATGCCGAGATAGTCATAGGCTTCATCAACGGCAACGTCGCCGTTGGAGGGCTGTCCCTCAAAACGGACCTGAGTACCCGGTAGATCCTGGGTCTGCCCGGCATCATAAATGTCGCGTTCAAGCAGGCCCGGCGTGGTGACGTGGGGCGCGGCAGGGCGCCCCGGAACGTGCGCCATCAGGGTCTGAACGTGGCTGAGGGTATTCTGCGCGCAGCGCTGCTGCTGAAGGGAACCGCGATCGACAATGCGGCGTAAAATGTAGGGCGGAATTACATAACGAGGATAAGCATCTGGCATATCACGCTCCTTAGCCGGATAGAACCGTTTAAAAAGGGCATGACAGCAGTATAGTTATCCTCGGTCGAAATGGCAGGCTTATCCGGCTTTTTTGCGGGAACGGGTTTTCTTCACCGGCGTGATGTTCTTCACTTCGCTCTCTACCCAGCCATCGTTCAGGCGGGTAGTGAGAACGTCTCCCTCGCGCACCTGTTTCGTTTGTTTCAGCACCTTGCCGTCGCTGGCGGAAGTGACGCTATAGCCGCGGGCCAGCGTCGCCAGCGGGCTGACGGCTTCCAGGTGCGTGACCATATTACCGAAGCGTTCACGTTGCTCGCCAAGACGCGCTCGGATGTTTTCCGCCAGCCGGTATTCCAGCTGTTGAATACGGCTCTGGGCGCGGTGAATTCGCGGCTGTGGGTTTTGTTGATTCAGGCGCTGCGCGGCGCGCTGCTGGCGCTGGTCGGCGCGCTTTATTTGCGTCTCAAGAGCGAAACGCATGCGCTGACGCAATCTTTCAAGCTCCGTTTGCTGACGGGCCAGCCGCAGCTGAGGATGCTGCTGCTGCAGGCGGTGAAAAACCTGGGTAAAGCGACGATGGCGGTTGGCAAGGAAGTAGTCCATCGCGATTTCAAGGCGCTGCTGCCCGGACTGGAGCTGGCGCAGCAGCTCCTGCTGGTTGCGGCTGACCATTTCCGCCGCCGCGGAAGGCGTCGGCGCGCGCAGGTCGGCGACAAAATCGGCGATAGTGACGTCAGTCTCATGGCCTACGGCGCTGACGATGGCAATAGGGCTGGCAAAAATCGCCCGCGCCACTCGCTCATCGTTAAAGCTCCATAAATCTTCCAGCGAACCGCCGCCGCGCCCGACAATCAGCACGTCGCACTCCTGGCGCGCGTTGGCCAGCTCAATCGCGCGAACGATCTGCCCCGGCGCATCTTCCCCCTGGACGGCGGTCGGGTAAATAATCACCGGCAGGGAAGGATCGCGGCGCTTGAGCACGTGTAAAATATCGTGCAGCGCAGCACCGGTTTTAGAGGTGATGACGCCGACGCAGTGCGCGGGAGAGGGGAGCGTTTTTTTATGCTGCTGATCGAACAAGCCTTCCGCCGCCAGCGCGGTCTTGAGCTGTTCATACTTCTGCTGAAGCAGACCTTCGCCCGCAGGCTGCATGCTTTCCACGATGATCTGATAATCGCCGCGCGGCTCGTACAGCGTGATATTGGCGCGGACCAGCACCTGCTGCCCGTGCTGCGGACGGAACGTCACGCGGCGGTTGCTGTTGCGGAACATCGCGCAGCGCACCTGGGCGTTATCGTCTTTTAGGGTGAAGTACCAGTGGCCGGAAGAGGGCTGGCTGAAATTGGAAATCTCGCCGCTGATCCATACCTGACCCATTTCACGTTCGAGCAGCAGTCGAACCGACTGATTGAGGCGGCTAACCGTGTAAATTGAGGGGGATTGAGATGGCAACATGTGAGCAAGATCAAATTCTAAATCAGCAGGTTATTCAGTCGATAGTAACCTGCTGGGAGGGGATCGCAAGTATTATTTGCAAAAAAGGGTAGATGCAATCGGTTACGCTCTGTATAATGCCACGGCAATATTTATCCACCCTGGTCGAGATATTGCCCATGCTACGTATCGCTAAAGAAGCCCTGACGTTTGACGACGTCCTCCTCGTTCCCGCTCATTCAACCGTTCTGCCAAATACCGCCGATCTCAGCACTCAGCTGACGAAAACCATTCGTCTGAATATTCCAATGCTCTCTGCTGCAATGGATACCGTGACGGAAGCGCGTCTGGCAATTGCCCTGGCACAGGAAGGCGGCATCGGCTTTATTCATAAAAACATGTCCATCGAGCGCCAGGCGGAAGAAGTTAAGCGCGTGAAGAAGCATGAGTCCGGCGTGGTTACCGACCCGCAGACCGTCCTGCCGACCACCACTCTGCGCGAAGTGAAAGAGCTGACTGAACGCAACGGTTTTGCTGGCTATCCGGTGGTGACCGAAGACAACGAGCTGGTCGGCATCATCACCGGTCGCGACGTGCGTTTCGTCACCGACCTGAATCAGCCGGTGAGCGTTTATATGACGCCGAAAGAGCGTCTGGTGACCGTTCGCGAAGGCGAAAGCCGCGAAGTGGTTTTTGCCAAAATGCATGAAAAACGCGTTGAGAAAGCGCTGGTTGTGGATGACAGCTTCCATCTTCTCGGCATGATCACCGTTAAAGATTTCCAGAAAGCGGAGCGTAAACCAAACGCCTGTAAAGATGAGCAGGGTCGCCTGCGCGTCGGTGCGGCGGTGGGTGCGGGCGCCGGTAACGAAGAGCGCGTGGATGCGCTGGTTGCCGCGGGCGTAGATATTCTGCTGATCGACTCCTCTCACGGCCACTCTGAAGGCGTATTGCAGCGTATCCGCGATACCCGTGCGAAATACCCTGACCTGCAAATCATCGGCGGCAACGTGGCGACCGGCGCGGGCGCACGTGCGCTGGCGGAAGCCGGCTGCAGCGCGGTGAAAGTAGGGATCGGCCCTGGCTCCATCTGTACGACTCGTATCGTGACCGGCGTGGGCGTTCCGCAGATCACCGCCGTTTCTGACGCGGTTGAAGCGCTGGAAGGCACCGGTATCCCGGTTATCGCCGACGGCGGTATTCGTTTCTCCGGCGATATTGCGAAAGCGATTGCCGCAGGCGCAGCCGCCGTCATGGTTGGCTCAATGCTGGCCGGTACCGAAGAGTCCCCGGGCGAAATCGAACTCTATCAGGGCCGTTCGTACAAATCTTACCGCGGTATGGGTTCCCTTGGCGCGATGTCTAAAGGTTCCTCCGATCGCTACTTCCAGACCGATAACGCCGCCGACAAACTGGTACCGGAAGGTATCGAAGGCCGCGTCGCCTATAAAGGCCGCCTGAAGGAGATCATTCACCAGCAGATGGGCGGCCTGCGTTCCTGTATGGGCCTGACCGGTTGTGGTACCATCGACACCCTGCGGACCAAAGCGGAATTCGTACGCATCAGCGGCGCGGGTATCCAGGAGAGCCACGTTCACGACGTGACTATCACCAAGGAATCCCCGAACTACCGCATGGGCTCCTGATTTTCATCGCCCGGCCACGCGCCGGGCGATTTATTTAACCTGTATCACTTGCCTCGGAATTATCGTCAATGACGGATAACATTCATAAACATCGTATTCTTATCCTGGACTTCGGTTCTCAGTACACCCAGCTGGTTGCGCGTCGCGTTCGTGAATTAGGTGTCTACTGTGAACTGTGGGCATGGGACGTGACTGAAGCTCAAATTCGTGAGTTTAATCCTAACGGCATTATTCTTTCCGGCGGCCCGGAAAGCACCACCGAAGATAACAGCCCGCGCGCGCCGCAGTATGTCTTTGAAGCCGGCGTGCCGGTATTCGGCGTATGCTACGGCATGCAGACCATGGCGATGCAGCTGGGCGGCCACGTTGAAGCCTCTAATGAACGTGAGTTTGGCTATGCGCAGGTTGAAGTGCAGACCGATAGCGCCCTGATTCACGGTATCGAAGATGCGCTGAGCGCGGATGGTAAGCCGATGCTGGACGTCTGGATGAGCCACGGCGACAAAGTCACCGCCATCCCGTCTGACTTCGTCACCGTTGCCAGCACCGAAACCTGCCCGTTCGCCATTATGGCTAACGAAGAGAAACGTTTCTACGGCGTACAGTTCCACCCGGAAGTCACCCACACCCGTCAGGGTCTGCGCATGCTGGAGCGTTTCGTACGCGATATCTGCCAGTGTGAAGCGCTGTGGACCCCGGCCAAAATTATCGACGATGCCATCGAGCGCATTCGTCAGCAGGTTGGCGACGATAAAGTGATCCTCGGCCTGTCCGGCGGCGTGGATTCCTCCGTGACCGCCATGCTGCTGCACCGCGCCATCGGCAAAAACCTGACCTGCGTCTTTGTGGATAACGGTCTGCTGCGTCTGAATGAAGCCCAGCAGGTTATGGATATGTTTGGCGATCGCTTCGGCCTGAACATCGTTCATGTCGAAGGCGAGGCGCGTTTCCTGGCTGCGCTGGCGGGCGAAAACGATCCGGAAGCGAAGCGTAAAATCATCGGCCGCGTGTTCGTTGAAGTGTTTGACGAAGAAGCGCTGAAGCTGGAAGACGTGAAATGGCTGGCGCAAGGGACCATCTATCCTGACGTCATCGAGTCCGCTGCTTCCGCAACCGGTAAAGCGCACGTCATTAAATCTCACCACAACGTGGGCGGCCTGCCGAAAGAGATGAAGATGGGCCTCGTTGAACCGCTGCGCGAGCTGTTCAAAGATGAAGTGCGTAAGATTGGCCTCGAACTGGGTCTGCCGTACGATATGCTGTACCGCCACCCGTTCCCGGGGCCGGGTCTGGGCGTGCGCGTGCTGGGCGAAGTGAAGAAAGAGTACTGCGACCTGCTGCGCCGCGCGGACGCAATCTTCATTGAAGAGCTGCACAAAGCTGACCTGTACAACAAAGTGAGCCAGGCGTTCACCGTATTCCTGCCGGTCCGTTCCGTCGGCGTCATGGGCGATGGCCGTAAGTACGACTGGGTCGTTTCCCTGCGTGCGGTTGAAACCATCGACTTTATGACCGCTCACTGGGCGCATCTGCCGTACGATTTCCTCGGCCGCGTATCCAACCGTATCATCAATGAAGTCAACGGTATTTCCCGCGTGGTGTACGACATCAGCGGTAAGCCGCCGGCGACCATTGAGTGGGAATAAACTTTATTCTTTGCGTTAATTGAATAAAAAAATAATGCCATTAATGATTGACGTCATTAATGGCATTTTTCTTAACAATATCGCCGAATTACGGCATTCCCTGAGACGATGAATACCGATACACCGGGTTTCTACTGTCAACCCCGTTCTTCAATTGCCGCTGGCGTATTCTCCCGCTGACACCATGCAACGGCCATCGCCAGAGCTGCCACCACCAGGGCCAGCGCGGCGGAAACCGCTAAACTGCCCCTTATCCCGAGATAATCATTCAGCCACGCGTAGGCAAACGGCGAGGCGGCGGCCAGCAGCTGCGCGGGAATCAACAAAATACCGGTTCGTCGGGCATAATCCTCGGCGGCAAAAAGCTGCAGCGGCAGAGTGGCTTTAAAAACGGTCGTCAGGCCGTTGATCGCGCCGTAACCCAGCACAAATCCGCCGGCCGCCCACGACAGATATGGCCCGCTCAGGCCGAGCGCAAAGCAGAGCGGCATCAACAGGGTGGTCAGTATCGTTAGCCGCAACGGCGTAAGGACAGAACCGGATGCCACTTCGAGAAAGCGCGCGCCGGTTTGCCCAATCCCCCACAGCATTCCCACCGCGACAGGAAGCCCGACGCTGGCGATATACTCGGGGAGATGCGTCGAGGTACCGTTGGAAACAAAGGTTACCAGCGCAATCAGCGACGCGTACAGGAGGGCAGGGCGTTTATCGCGGCGGGAGAGCCGCTGGCGTTGCATTATCCGTTTCGGTGACGGCAGTCTGTGATTTGGCATTTTCCACAGCAGCATCGCGCTAAGCAGGCCAAACAGGGCATAAATCAGCAGCGCATGCCGCCAGTCCATCTGCGTCAACAACCCGGCGCCGAGCGGCCAGAACAGAGCCGAAGCCAGGCCGCCGGCCAGCGTCACGCGCGAGATAGTTAATCTGGCGCTTTGCCCATAGATATTCACCAGCGCGGCGAACAGCGCGTCGTAGAGCGCCAGACGCATCCCGGCGCCGGTCAGAACCCAGGCGGCGAACCAGCCCGGTAGACTCTGGACGTAAGCCATTATCAGGCAGCCCGCTGAAATCATCAGCGTACCCGTGACCACCACCCGTTGGCCCCCAAAGCGGGCCAGTAGCCGGGCGACAAACGGGGAGAGCATCGCCATCATCAGCATGGCGATAGTCAGGCCAAAGTAGATTTCCGTTGCGGCCCAGCCGGTCTCCTGAGCAATAGCTCTGGCGAAAGTGCCGGGCATATAAAATGAGACTCCCCAGTTTATTAGCTGGTTGCACCCGGCGGCAAGCGTGACGGCGCCCGGCGCGGAGAGTGGTTTTGCAGATGTTTTCATGATCGTCCATTTTGTTACGCTGTTGTCGGCAGCATACCCTGCACGCTATTGTGGAGGCAGGCCGGTCCATTTATGACCCTTATAAGAGAAACTTTGTGATGATGACGCTCAATCTGGGAAATCTGGCGACGTTCCGCCTGGTGGTACAGCGCGGAAGCTTTTCCGCCGCAGCTGACCTGCTGGGGCTGTCGCAGCCTGCGGTAAGTCTGCAGGTACGTCAGCTGGAACAATTTCTCCAAACCAGACTGCTTGAGCGAACAGGACGAGGCATCAAAGCGACGGCGGCCGGCATCGCCCTGCTGGCGCACAGCGAGCGGATTGAACTGGCGGTGGGCGCGGCAGTGCAATCGGTTAGCGAATTCAATCGAGAAATCAGCGGCTCGATAACGTTGGGTACCGGGGCGACCGCCTGTATCCACCTGTTACCGCCGCTGCTGCAGAAGCTGCATCAGGATCACCCTCTGCTGACGGTGAGGGTCACGGTTGGCAATACCCTGGAAGTGGTTCGGGCTATCGAGGAGAACCGGCTTGATCTGGGCCTTTGTACGCTTCCGGCGAACGGACGCAGCCTGGCGGTGACGCCGGTTTTAGATGAAGAGTTTGTCGGTATTTTTAGCGATGCTCAGGACGACCTGCCCTCGCCGCTGACGCCAGAGGTTCTGCAATCATTGCCGCTAATTGCTTTTGAAGCGGGGAGCGGAACCCGGGATCTGATTGACGGCTGGTTTCGCCATAATGGACTGATGGTCGTGCCAGTCATGCAGTTAGGCAGCATTGAGGCGATTAAGCGGATGGTGCGAGCGGGACTGGGATACAGCATCGTGCCGCGTATGGCGGTAGAGGATCCGCAGGATCGCGTCGGCCTGAACGTGCAATCGTTGACTCCGCGCCTGTATCGGCAGTTAGGCATCGTCATGCGGCAGGATAAAATCATCAGCAAAGGCATCGCTGAAGTGCTGCGTTTGCTCTCTCAGGCCGGTTGCTGAACAGCGTACCGCGCTTATTTTTGTACCGGCGTTTTTAGCGGATCTGAAGGTTCAACGGTGATAGTGGATTGCTGCGATTGCTTTTTGTCCTGATGATGGTACCAGGCACCGATGGAGGAGTAGACAAAGCGTCCAAAGAAGAAGATAAAGCTGATAAGCAGTACGATACGGGTCATGCGACGGTTAAATCGATGTCGTTTACGCATACTGGGTGCCTGACTCACAAAAGGTTCCTTAAAGTATACCCAAAGGATGGGCGATGTGCGTATTAAGGCACAGTAACGCGGAAGGGTCAATTGATGAGGATGTAAAAATCCCAGGGGTAAAACATTAATTAATGTTATATAAGATAATCCTCGTATTTACATGCTTTCTGCTTATCGCAAATTGATGTTAAAAAAAAGACATTATTAATATTAGCGACGTGATTTTTTGATTTATATCAATCGTCTATTCTCACCGACAACTAAAATCACCAGCCAGTTCCGCGTTGTTATTCCTTGCGCGATTATGACGGTTGGTTGGATGCCTGCCTGAATATACCCTGCAGGATTTAGGGTTATCCGTAGAGCATCTATGAACATTATTAAACTTTACAGAAGATATCGGGATAAATGGTGGTCGCTGCCGCTCATCTTACCCATCCTTTTACTCCCCCTGGCAAGATGGGCGAACACCGTTGCTGTACTGAATGGTAATGAAGTTTATCTTTACTATTTACCTCTGGCGTTAGTGCTGAGCCTGATGCTGTTTTTCGGCTGGGCTGCTTTACCGGGGATCGTTGTCGGTTTGCTGCTTTCCATTACGCGCGGCATGGCGCTGGAAGATTCCATCGGCGTGATTTTCCACTTTCTTATTCCGACCGTCCTTTGCTGGGGCGGGTATCGCGTTTTTGTCCCGCGAAGGCAGCAAATCTCGCATGGCAATGTGCGACTGATGCCTCAACGATTGTTCTGGCAAATGTTGCTGCCATCGCTGATCTTTCTTATCCTTTCCCAGCTCGCCGAGTATTTGGGGATCCATCCTCGCGCGACCGGGTTGATTGGGGTCAACCCCTTAAGTTTGCGTTCGCTTATCACCTTTCAGGCCCTGATGGCCGGATGCCTGACCGGCGTGCCGCTATGCTACTTTCTGATTCGAATTATCCGCAACCCGCTCTATATTCGGGGTTTTGTTTCTCAGATTCGCCTGCAGATCGATCCGAAAATAAAGCCCTTAGAGTTTATTTTATGGGCGGTAGTGCTGTTAATTTTATTAGTTTTGCTATTAATGCCGCTAAGTAGTACGAGCACTATTTTTAGTACAAATTATACCTTGTCCTTGCTTATGCCGGTGATGCTGTGGGGGGCGATGCGTTTTGGCTATCGCTTCATTTCATTGGTCTGGTCCCCTATATTAATTGTTATTATCCACTTTCATTATCAATATCTCCCGCATTCACCGATTTACAGTAATCAGCTGGCTATTATCTCCTCAAGCTATCTGGTGTTTTCATTTATTATCGCCTATATGGCGATGCTGGCGACGCAGCAGAGAATTTTTTATGCGCGTATGCGGCGGATGGCCTTCATTGATCCGGTTGTACGCTTGCCCAATATCCGCGCGCTGAGCCGGGCGTTAAATAAATCCTCCTGGTCAGTACTGTGCTTCTTACGCATTCCCGAGCTGGAAATATTGGGCCGCCATTACGGCGTTCTGTTGCGCATTCAGTACAAGCAGCTGCTGGCCGAGTCGCTTGGCGATCTATTGCAGCCCCGGGGAGGATATCTATCAGATGGCCGGGCACGAGCTGGTTATCCATCTGCACAGTGAAGACCATCAGCAGCGAGTCCCCCTGCTGTTTGACCATCTCAAAAAGTTTCGCTTTGTCTGGAACGGTATGCCGCTGCAGCCGCTCGTGGGATTCAGCTATTGCAACGTTCGCTCTCCGGTGATGCATCTGCATTTACTGCTTGGAGAACTCAGCGGCGCGGCTGACCTTTCCCTGGCGACCGGAAGTCCTGAAAATTTACAGCGTCGCGGCGCCATTAATACGCAGCAGGAGCTGAAAGACAAAGTCATGATAATGAATCAGCTGGTGAAGGCGCTGGAGCACGATCGCTTCGTTCTGATGGCACAACCGATCGTCGGCATCCGGGGGGATAGCTATCATGAAGTTCTGCTGAGAATGCTGAACGACAACGATGAAATCATCATGCCGGATGTCTTTTTACCAGTGGCGCACGAGTTTGGACTGTCGGCGCGTATCGATAGCTGGGTCCTCGAACATACGTTGATCTTTATGGACAAGCGGCGCAAAAAGCTTCCTGGAATGCGCCTGGCGATAAATATCTCGCCGTTTTCAGTGAGTAACAGTTATTTTCATCAGCAGGTAAAAACGCTGCTGGAGCATTATGACATTGAACCCTGGCAGATTATTTTTGAGCTGACGGAGAACCATTCACTGACCAATCCCGAGCAGGCGCGGAAAACCCTGGCGCAGCTTCAGGACCTGGGCTGTCGGGTAGCGATTGATGACTTTGGCACCGGCTATGCCAGCTACGCGCGGCTGAAAACGATGAATGCGGATCTGCTGAAAATCGACGGTAGTTTTATTCGTAATCTGGTGACCAGCAGTCTGGACTATCAGGCCGTTGCCTCTATTTGCCTTCTGGCGAGGATGAAAAATATGCAGGTGGTGGCCGAATATGTCGAAACGCCCGAGATTCGGCAGGCTGTGGTTTCGCTGGGGATTGATTATATGCAGGGCTATGATATCGGCAAACCGGCCCCGCTTGAGGCGCTGGTTGAGGATTGATAAGCGAATGGGCCGGACGTCCGGCCCATATGCGCGAAACTAGCTTGCCGCGTCAGGCTTCTCTTCTTCGCTGATTTTCAGCCACCAGTCAGGTACCCCTTCCCAGTATTCCTGCTCTTTTTCCAGATCGAGCAGCACCAGCGCATTCTGGCTAAACCAGTCGTGCGGGAAGGTCAGCGTCCAGTGGTTTGCCTCGGTTTTCAGCGTAAGGCTCGGCGGCGTTGTCGTTGCCTGACGCTGGTTATTCAGCAGCACGCCAAGGCGCAGCAGCTGAATTAACGGCAGAAACTGCTTCTTCTTAAACAGCGTGAAACGCGGTAAATCATCCAGCTTAATCGCTTTACGGTGATAGCGAACTAAGGTGGCCATCAGCATCTGCTGTTCCTGATTAAAGCCCGGCAGATCGCTGTTTTGCAGGATATAAGCCGAATGACGGTGCATGCCGCTGTGGTTAATATTCAAGCCGACTTCATGCAGCATGGTCGCCCATTTCAGCAGCGCCGCCAGATGGGGGTTCGCGAGCTTGGGATTCTGCTCCTGCCATTGCTCATAAATATGCGTGGTGGTCTCCAGCACCCGACGCGCCTGCTCGCGGTCGATATTGTACTGGTTCGCCAGGCTCTGCGCGGTGCGGCTACGGATATCCTGGTGACGGAAACGTCCTTCCATCTCGTACAGTACGCCTTCGCGCAGCGCGCCGTCGGACAAGCGCAGCTCTTTAATCGCCAGCGCGTCAAACACCCCGCACAGGATAGCCAGACCGGGCGCAAAAACGGCTTTCCGATCTTCAGACAGCCCGGGCAGGCTTAGCGAGTCGAAGTTTTTATACTTCAGCAGCTCTTCGACCAGCATCTCGAGGCGCTCGGGAGTGATGAACCCGTCTTTCTCGCCCATGGCCACCAGCACTTCGTGAGCGGCTTTAATGGTGCCCGATGCGCCCAGGGCGACGTTCCACCCCTGGATGCGGAACTGCCAGGCCAGAGTTTCCAGCTTCTGCACGGCGGAAAGACGCGCGCGCTGGAAATTCTCTTTGTTGATGACGCCGCCAGCAAAGTAGGCCTGAGAGAAGCTCACGCAGCCCATACGGCGGCTTTCCACCAGACGAGGCTCGAAATCCTCGCCGATAACCAGCTCGGTAGAGCCGCCGCCGATATCGATGACCAGCTTACGGCCTCGCTCCGGCTGCGTGTGCTCCACGCCCATAAAAA
>OLJQ01000037.1_pt1 | contig 55805 bp, 73 predicted proteins | sample 1603621 | NCBI WGS metagenome assembly OLJQ01 (sample SAMN04436612, study PRJEB24849) | human gut metagenome | biome: human gut; feature: NICU; material: stool | host: Homo sapiens | place: USA: Saint Louis, MO | collected 2009-12-03 | reverse complement strand
CGTTATCAGCACCATCAGTCATGCCCGGAACGAATCCCGCCGATACAAGCGGGACCGCTTTATTAAGGGCGGGTGAAATAATGGAGTTAATATAGTTCCATATTTTTGTTTTAAAACTCTCGGAAAGAATAGATACATCGAATCCACTATCCCACCAAACCGGAACGTTATTATTGGTATCAATAAACAGAGGAAAGAAAGCGTTTGATACATCATCTATCTGAGAATTAAGTGCATCACCCAGCCGAGAATGAACGTCATCATAAATCATCTGATAGAGAGCTAATGAAATTCTGGATACCGCGAAACCATCATCCCACCAGACAGGAACGTTATCAGCACCATCGGTGAAAAACGGAAAATAGTTATCACTGACGTCACCACTCACAACAAATTGATTGATGAAATTTAAAACTGCGTTTATGGCTTCCTGTGACGGCATTACCCTGCCGGTCGGCACCAGTGTCCCGGCAGTATTTATGACCTCAATAGCAAGCGCGCTGTCATCAGCGCTGCGAACATAGGTCGTCGATCCATCCGGGATATTTACAATATCAGCCTGAGCGGCTGACAGAGTCATATACTGACGACTGAGGGGGATCAGGTTCTGCCGTGTTGCCTCTACAACAGCAGCACCATCTGCTGCTATTTGCTCGCGCTGATCGGCAGACTTTTGCTCTATACCAGCCATAGTGTCGCGCTCAATTCCGGTTCTCGTTGTTACACTAAAATCGGGTGAGTTAACAAAAATATCAATTGTCGCGTTATTATCCCATGCATCAGGCATGTCTGATGATGGGACAGCATTACCCGTATTATATTGAGTCATAGTTTCACCAAAGGTGGAGTATAATAAATTATTGACTTAATGCTGGAGGCGTGAAAATGCCATTTTTATATGAGCCTCCTATGCTAAATGGCTTATCACCACAATTAATAACGGTCATCCCCTCTGGCGGCAGCCATTCCTTCGCCCCATTCCATACAATAATATTTACGACAATGCCATCACTATCAATGACTGCCCATGCATTATTATCCATTATGCATACTCCTCAATAATAACAACCCCGTCGCGGCCTGATGAGCCGGGATTTAAAGGTTGGGATTCACCATTAGAACAGCCAGATGCACCAGAGCCATAACCGCCACCGGTATTTGCAGGCGTATTAATCGCCGGAACAGAACCACCAACCCCTAACTGGCTATTTGCACCTCGAGATCCTGCGGCGTAACTGGTGGATACAGCCACAGCTGCCTCAGAACCAGATCCAGAAGTACCTATAATATTCCACCCTGTGGGGCTATTTGAGTTTGTATTTGCCACAGGCTGGAATGGAGGGTTGGCCGGTCCTGCTGGCAATCCAGCCTTGCCTCCAGGTGCTGAGATAAGAGTACCTACGGATGTTGTCCCACCATCCCCTCCGTTTGGTGAAATTGCTGTGCCACCCACGCCACCGCTGCCAATCGTCACCGTGACCGATGATAATGCGGATACATCGTAGATGCCCTCAGCATATGCGCCAGCCCCGCCGCCATTACTTATCGAAACCTGCCCAGCGGCGGTAGCCGGAGCAGCAGAACTTCCAGCCCCCGCTCCCAGAGCTCTGATGCGCCATCTTTTTGCACCGGCTGATTTAGTAATTAGCGCGCTACTGGTAACAACTTGCACACCCAGAAGGCGACCTGGCATACTATTTTTAAGGTTAGAAAGAATTGCTGCTGTATTACCGTTATCCAGCACATCTACATTTGCTGAGTCTGCGATAAATTGAGCAAGGACGTTAGCCATTACCGTAGCCTGCCTGAGAGCTTTATTCACCTGTGCTGAAGAAGCCTTACCAGATGAAAATCCGCTAACTAACGCAGCAAGGGCTAAATAATCAGCCTGAGAAATTACGTTTGCGCTGTTTCCAGTTGCAAAAGCTTTAAAATCATTGGTAGGCATTATAAATCTTCTCCCCAGTTTCCAGAGTCAAATCCGGATATATATTCGTTATCTACATCAAAACCAAAAAAAGAATAGCCACCATTTGACGGAATCTGTATTTCTCTCACTTTTACACCCGCAGCTTTAACTGTCATATATCCGTTTTGGATAGCCCACCATAGTTCAGCATTAACCTGATCGATGGGATTCAGGTCATAGCGAGATGGAATGTAACCGGGAGGTAATGCGATGAATGGCCCCTTATTAACTGCGCTATCGAGAATCATCCTGTCAATTTCACTGATAACAACCGTAGGGTCAGGAAGTATCCATATAGAAATGGACATATCCTGATTATCGACAATTGCCATACGAATACCCGATCCTGTCAGGGCATTGTCGAGAATCTTAGGCAATGTGTCGTTCTGCCCGTTCCAGTTATTAATAGCAATTTTGACTTTTAGCACCAGTCGATAAACTTCGTCACTCAGGTCAAGAAACCCATCATCAGGATCGAAAGGTCCCTGCCAGACGCCCTGGTCCCAGCCAAGTTTTTCTGTATCCCACGAGAAATACACGCCAGAGATAGGCGTCCTGACCCTGCGCTTGCGGCCTATCCATTCACCCAAAATATCCAGCTGCTGGCCGATGGCGGTATCAATGTCAAAATCCTGAATCATGCTTGTCATTGCAGCTGAAACGTCGATTAGCGGTCGCGTTGAGAGGTCGATGTGTGCAAAAAACTTAGGTTTCCCTGCGTGATAGTTCGTTATCCTGTCAGTGTATTTACTCATACAGACACTTCCAGATTAATGTCCGCAACCCTGCAGGATGCGGAGTGATCGAAATCTATTACGATATTGGTCGCTGCCACTCCTGCCGAAGAGGTACCAATCAGCAATTCGGTAATGTCGTAATATCTGGAATTTCCGCCGCTAACTACGCCCAGGTTTGCCGGAGAGTAAATGCGGCTCAGCAGGACACTGGCGCCAATGGCCAGCGAGTTGATATACGCAGCCACGGCTGCTTTTATCTCGTCCCCTACCTGCGAGGTGTATCCCGTCAGTGGACTGATGGTAATTTTCACAAAAACAGGAACATCAACTGGTCGTGAGAATCCGACAGGGTGAGGGCTCCCGTACTTATCTGGAACGATAATTACCGTACTACCAAATGGTGTGGAACCCTGACCTTTAACTCCGCGAAGAGTGTTAGCAATGACTGTTGCGTCACCTCCTTCGACAATGGCGGCTATCGAGTGTGGAGGGAGGCCATTAGCATCAGGTGTGTCCTGATCGTTCTCATACAGCTTGTGACGCGTTACGCCCTCAATATTTGCTATCGCTCCGTCAACAGCTTCAAATGGCGTGACAGACGGCAACGCAACGCTCTGAGATTGTCGCACACGTAGTTCAGCATTAGTTTCAGCAGCGACACCCACAGTGGCCGCTAGCGGGTTAGTCGCTGACACCCATCCTCGTGTCGGGGTATTAATTTTATTAACTGAACCAGCCAACGCAGCAACCGCTCCCGGAGTGGTACACGTAGCTGTAGCAATCGCCGTCCCATCAATACCGATCACTACCTGTGCAGGAAAGTTCCAGATGATACCGTTAGTATCTTTAACAGAACCGTTTGTGATGATCGTTCCTGGCTCGCCCACCAGCAATTCATCGACTGTAGAATTTGTCGCAGCCCGGCGAGATATACCGTTAATTTTAACGTTGCTCGTCAGTGCGTCATTCAGTGCCGTTGACGGGGAAAAAGAGCGGTAAACTGTTATGGCGGTGTTATTGGCATCGTGAATGGCCAGAGCCACCAGCGCCACCATCTGTCCGTCTTTGCTGTCGGGGTCGAGATAGGAATCACTGCCGTAAATCTGCTGAAAATATCCCGTTATGGTATCCAGTACCGTTTGATAATCGGGCGCACTTATCCCCTCAGCGGTTACCGTTGCCGATAAGCCGAGTGTGTCGAGGTCCAAAGACATTACGCCTCCGAGGTTACTGTGGTTGTCCCGTAGATGGTTTCCACCGTTGCTGTGAACGTTACACGCCGCGTACGGCCATCAACTTCGGTGTTAAATTCGGTGATGCCGCTAACGCCCTGCGTTTCCAGGATGCGCCGGCGGATAGCCAGGTTATAGGTATCCGGTCGTTGTTTGCCGAGGACTGACTGAATCCAGGGCGTTCCCTCAGTTGTGTCGAGGAACCACTGACCGTACCAGAGCAGGAATCGCGTTTTTATGGCCTGCGCGACGACCTCCGGAGAGTTCACCAGCCAGGTATCATCGCCCTGGCCGAATGTGTAATCACCGTCATCATCCTCTCGTCGATATCTCATTGCGGTACCCCTGTGCTACCACCGCCAGGCTCAACGCCGCCGTGGGTATGACCGATCTGGCTGATGCCACCAGCGACCTGATCGCCGGTTGATGTGATTTCGCCATTGACCTGCAGGGGTCCGTTGATGGTTATCTGTGGGCTGGTGATGGTCACTGCGCCGCCGGCGGCCAGTTCAATGAATGCGGCGCCGTCGTCGGTACGCAGCTGCGCGGCCGTGGTGCTGATACCGCTGATTTTCTTCGCCTGCGACTGCGGGCCCACGATACAGAACGCATCAGACAAATCATGCATACGCCCGTCTACCGGCTCCTGTATGCCGCCGCTCTGCCACCAGAAATCAATGCAGCGGTCGGCAAAGATAACCAGGCATTCGTCGCCTTCTTTAACGGGAAATGTCAGCGTGCAGCCACCACCGCGAGGGAATACGACAGGAACATCCACCAGCAGCGGGTAATCCTGCGTTGACGTATTGCCGTCGTTGTCACGCTCGATGTAGCGGATCGCCGGCTGAACAAGAGCCGTCACAGCATCAGGATCGAAAGACTGGATGATACCGGGCATTGCAACACGCATTTGCTCGCTGAGCACCTTTCGCTCAGACGCCAGTACCTCCGCCAGCGCGCCACTTCGGGTTTTATCGGATATCGCCATTACTTTACTCCGGGCATTAAAAAACCCGCCGAAGCGGGTCTGTTTTATGTATTAGTAAAATCTAAGACGCAACTAATAGTTCTTTATTATTTTGGGCTTCTTCTGCTATCTCAAGAGAGCGGTAGTATTGCAATGCAGCGGGATCTGCAACGTATTCAACTTTACCGTGATGCTCCTCAACGCACTGAATTATTTTGTTTAAGTCCGTTTTAAAGAACTCTTTGCGAAGGTTAACCTTATTCATTCGCTCACTGCTTAGTTTGTTATGCAATGCATACTCAAGGGCTGGCGCATCGTCACAGCTAATCATTGCGTGCACATCGAATTCGAATGGCACGCTTGCTCCGCTTAGCTCACTTACTCGGTCGAGTGGCTCAAGGCGGCGCGTCATGCCTATTTTGAATACATTTTCACCAAATGAACCGATATTTGAAATGATATAAACATGGCCCTGTTTAGTCATCTGAGCCATTGATTTCGCTCGCTCATACTGCTTGTGAACGTCCTCAATCTCTTGCTCCAACTGACGGCGGGTTTCTTCTAGTTCCTGGCGGTGTTCTTCATCAGCAGCCAATAGCGCTTCTTCTACTGCTTTGCGCCGTGCTTCAAGCTCTTGCTCTTTGGCTTCAGCTTCTTGTTGCTGCCTTTCCAACTCTTCAGCACGCTGCCTTTCCTCTCGCATTTGACGTTTAATTTCATTCTGGGCGTCACGCTCATCCTGTGCAGCCTGCAGTTCCAGGACCTTATCCCTAAATTCTTTTTCTACCACCTTCCAGTCAGAATGGTCGCGTAGTTGGAAGAAATCATATTTAGCAATTAACGTCTGGTAAATTGCTTTTTCTCTTCTGATATCTTCGAGTTTTTTCTCGAAGTTTCTCAGAGTGACAGAAGCGAGAAGGGTCTTACGTTTGTATCGGTAGGTATCATCAAGAACCTTCTGTATCTCTTCTTGTGCTGAGTGGTGCTGTTCACGGAATATGGTTTCAAAATCAAACGCAAAATCGACAGCCTTACCGAGGATTTCCTTACTTTTTATCCTATTTATCTCGATAATCTGCCTGAGCTCGTTTTTCAGATTGTTATGCTCAACTTCACGAGCAATATCTTTATTCTTATACTTTTCAATTACTTCTTCTTTTTCTTCAATTTCAGCCGCCAGTGATTTTTGATTCCTTAGCTCAAGATACTCAACAACCTTTTTATGTTTGCTTATCAAATACCTATAAGTTATATAAGCACCTATAGCAGCCCCCACTCCTAAGACTATCAATATTGGATACAGCGCTTCCATTTACAGTTACCCCAGAATTAACAATTAGAATCATCTGGAATATACAGGATCTAACCTTTGGAGCGCCATACCAAGGCGGCCTTATAGCTTAGCCAGAGACCTTTTTGCAGGGGAAGGAACCTATGATCTTCGGGGCATCCATGCTGTTTTGCAGTAGCTGGACGTTGAGGAATGCCTTTCCGTCGCGCTTTACAAACTCAAAGCCATAGTTGTTGCCATCACGCGCAGGCATAAGGCCCATGTCCATTTTCATGTTCGCGTAGTCGCCACTCTTACCCAAAAACTTTATTTTCTGATGATTAGAAGTGAGATAAATACTTAGGGAAAAGCTAGATAAATGGGATATAGCGTAGGTTTCGGGTTAATAGTGGGATATCTTTCTGTAAATCTATTACATACAGTGAAAAAGAAATCGGGCAGAGAAATTTCTTCATCTGCCCGTAATTTTACTCGTTATCACCAAAGGAAAACAACTGTGGTTGACGATGAGCCATCACTTGTTTGTGTACACGGTGAATCAACTTCCGTAGTCCCCGTTCAGTAATGCCGTACTTCGTACTTAACTCAGCCCAGTTATTCCCCCGGAACTCTTCATAAATCTGCATATCACGCAGAGACAGCTTATATGCGTAGTCACGAGGAAAGGTGAAGTTTTGCCCGCCAAAGTGAGATGCCAGAAAATCTGCCACAGCCAGCCCCAATTGTTCAGCCTGTTCGGATGATAAACCGTAATCAACGCCGGTCTCAGTAACGTGGTCGGCAACTTCAGACAGCAGTTTATGCCGCTTATGCTCCATTGGTGTTGTCATGGTGACCTCCAGAAATCACTTTGCGCCCTGCAGTTCTTCCAGAGCCTTGCGTTCGCGTGACCGCCACTGCTTCAGTGTCTCAATCACACGGCTTGCTGCCGATGTATTGAGCCAGTCAAGGCGGCTGACGCCCGTTATGCGATGCACATAGACGTTGATTGCCCGTTCGGTGCGGTCGTGAATAAAACCTTCGTCGGCCATTTCCAGCCACAGTGCCCGGATTTTCTTCGACTGATCGTCGGTGGCCGTGAGCTTTTCTTTCTTCTGAGTACGGACCTTAAACCCGATTTTTTTCATCGCATCGAGGATCTGGTTCAGTTGCCCGATATTCATTTCTCGCGTGGATTCAATGCCAGCGTAGGTATTCAGCAACTGGCGGTATGTATCGTCATCCATGCGCAGCTCACGCTTTGCCACATGGATGATCTTAATCAACTGAGAACGGGTCATTTACCTGCCTCCTGAGTAACAACGGGCGAATCCGGGGTATTGACCTTGCCAGGACCATGAGCCAGGGCAAGTGCTGCAATAACAATAACTGTACCGATGACACCCAGCATGGCTGGTAAAGGGCTTAGATTATTTGCCGACAAATACCCAGCCATGATGGTGAGTAAAAGGCCGGCAATGGTTAAAATCAGTGCGCCAATAATCATTTTATCTCCATCAAAGTAAATTAAAAATGAAGAAGCCGGTTAAAGCAGTAAATACAGTTCCCAGAATTAACCACCAGAACCCTTTCCGCTCTTGCGATGACTGAAAACGGGAGGCTTCAGCTATGAGTTTTTTATTCATATATGTAAGCCTCTTACGGTTTATTAAAATAATCCAGGGCAGCGATAACGGTGTAATAACCGATAAACCCGACTGCAACCCAGATGACGATGCAGCCCAGCATGCACAATAAAAGAATATTCCCGACAGTTAGCTTCATGACTTGTACTCCAGAGAAAGGGCCGAATCTTTACCGGATACGCCGTGATTTAAACGCGCTTTTAAACCCTCATTGAAACCGGCTTCCGCTGCATCTTCACCACCACGACACTTCTTAGCTTCGCGGGATTCAAGGTCAGTTGCGCCTTGCTCTTTCTTCAGCTTCGCCAGGAACGCTGCCATCAGTGTCTTTTCGGTACTCGTGACAACGAATGGCTCTACAGCCTGATAAGCCCCGTTTACCCAGCCTTCACAGAACTGATCTGCCCGGGCCGTTTTGGTGATGGGTTTGATGTTTTTGCGCAGTGACCCAATAAAGGTACGTCGGGCTTTGACCATCTGACGGGAAAGTACATCAAAAGCATAAGCGGCAATTTCAGGACGCTCGTCGGGCCCGTAAAATATGACACTATTCTGTAGTTTGTCGGTGCGGAAATTACGCCGGAATGAATAATAGCAGCGGGTTCCCATCGCTTCACAAATTAACTGACCGAGCATAGTCATATACTGAGGAATACTCCGGGCATGGGACGGCGCACCTTTACTGGCCTTGCAGGTGATATCCATCAGATCGACATCATTCTGGCTCAGTTTATGTTTACGCATCAACGCCTGCGCCTGATTGAGCGCGGTGGCTGCTTCATGAGAATTCGAACTGCGACGGGCCAGATTCAGGAGTTTTTTGATTTTAGCCAGGTACTTTTCCGTTTCATTTGTCATTTTCATCACCTGTCAGAGGTTGTAATTCAGCGGTGGGAACAATGGCTTTATAAGAAAGCACGCAGTAAGGGCATTTCAGCGTCAGATCGACACACCACGTACCATCCAAATTTTTCATAATGGTCGCTTTTTCAAAATCCAGATCATCGACCGGGTTGTCGCAACGTTTGCATAACAGAGACATTTATTCTTCCTCCCGCCAGACTTCCCCACAAATCAATAAAGCGCCCGGTGAACGCTCATGAATGACGTCTGCGACCAGCTCGCAGGACTGCTTATTCAGATAGATATCTTCAGTAACAGGCAGTGCGTCACAGGCATCTGTTCCGCAGGCTGATACCAGTAAAATAAAACCGGCTAATGTCAGCATAAATAGTCCTATGGCTAAATCCGGCGTGCAGAATCCCACGGCACTGACGCCGGATTAAAAAGAAATTGAGAAATAAATTAAATAGCAGCGATATCTAACGGTATATTAACCAGCTTCCCGGACTTATCTTTCTCCCGGAAATTAATATAGGTTTTGGACATAGCCACCTGCAGCGATTCCGATATGGCATCCATTGCCTTAATCCAGCGCTCATCCTGAATTTTTACCCTTCGCAGGGAGAGAATACGCCCGGTGTTCAGTTGTCCCTCTTTATCAACCTGGAAGGCATCGGTGACAATCGCCTGCAGGTTGGCATTAGCACCTTTCGACCAGTCGGTAACACACTCATCAAACAGTTCCTTGGCTATCTGCAGCTCCGGCCCGAACGTCAGTGTTTCCTGTACACGGATGGTAATTTGCTGGCTACCGTCAAAGGTGGGGAATGTCACATTGCCCTTGGCACCGCCCCGCGTTCTGCCGAATTTTTCTGCCACAAGGTCAAGCCAGGCGTAGCATTCGTTAAACGCACGGTCTTTAAATTCACTCAGATCAGCATTCTTGACCTTCGCTGCAGCAACCTGCTCCCGGACAAAGCTGTCCATTGCCAGATCGTAATCAGAAATCTGGCTTATCGGAACCAGGCGACCTTTACGGTCTTTCATATATTCGTCCTGATTAATCGTCGTCATAATATGACCTCAGTGTTTAATGTGATTTGCCGGAAGGCTGCAGATAATCAGCTGCAACCCGATATCCGCTCTGTTTAAGTTTGTTGAGAACAGATTCATTTACAACAGGCTTTAATGACTCAAGCGTCGCCAGCTCACTTTCACTCGCGTCTTTTGTATTTGCGCCGGTCATTTTGCAATAGATAAATCCTTCTGGCGTCAGCGCGATTAAAATCTCTATCTTTATTGCCATTATATTTTCCCTTCAGTGAAGTAATGATTCTGACCAGATAACCCTGCAACCATACATCTCAACTTCCCCCTGACGGTAACGCCCCTGATGGTCAATACCGGTCATGGTATAACCCGACTTTTTCCCCCTGAAATGACTGACGCACGGACTGTCGCGAGAAACACGAATAACCGGCTTTCCTGAATAAATCATGATGCTGGTGACAGGCGTATTCATTGCATTGAGTGCGGCAATGGCATTCATCAAATCAGCCAGCTGTTTATTAACGTTCGGTATTGTTTTCATTTAAACCGCCTTAATAACGTCGGCATTAACAACCGGAACACCGAGCTGCGCCGCCATATTCATGGCTGCAATCACCAGATTGCTGACCGCCAGAGGATATAACAGGCTGACAACCCCTCTGCGACCACCGATATTGTTGCTGAGGCGGGTACGGATGGCGTCGACAGCGGTGTTATCCAGCACATCAGTTATTGGTTTTCCGGCACGTTCGAATTTGAACGTCAGAAAGCGCTCCAGCTCTGTGTCCAGCGGCAGCAGTTCAACCACTTCACAGCGCTGAACCACCTCACGGACTTCCTGGTTGCGTTCAGACAGTTTCATCGCCAGTTCGGGCTGGCCAATCAGCACGATGGACAGCAGTTTTTTAAAGCCATGCTCCAGTTCAAAGAAGCGTTTCAGGTGTTTCAGCGTGGGCAGTGGCAGTGAATGTGCCTCCTCAATCACCAGAACGTGACTGTAACCGGCGTTGCTGGAGTCCTTCAGCACGCGGTGTAACTGGCGGAACCGGGCCTCCTGACTGCGCTTGACGTTCTCCAGTGGCGCGATGGTGTTAATGATGGCTTCAGCAATGCTGGCCGCTTTCAGGGTCTTGCCTTTGTTGTCATTGTCCTCCATCGCGATGATGTAGGGCTCAATGACGATAGCTGGCGCATTTTCACGGTGAATGCGCTCAATCAGGTCGCGGCGCAGCGTGCTTTTCCCCGCGCCGGATTCCCCGATAACCGCCATAAAACCACCGAAACGCGCCGTCTGATACAGCGCCTCGCGCACGTAGCGAATATCCGGCGTGGTGAACACATCTTCTGAACTCTGCATGGCGTCATCCGCGAACGGGTCACGGAAAATACCGAATTGCTTTTTGGTGACTGGATTTAATACCTGTTTTGCCAGTAACATATTTTCGTCCTCTTCGTTATCTGCCTGTTGCGGGACAGAGGTACTGGCGGGTTCCGCCGTCAGTACCTCATCAAACGCCCGGGATAACTCCTCCCCGAGCCCGCGTGATGCCAGGAATGTCATAATCTTCTGCCGCACTTCTTCAGGGCGACGCTTCGGCCAGATGCCGTGGTTAATCAGCTGTGAAACGGCGGGCTGCGAAACAGCTGCTGCTGCAGCGACTTCCGTCTGTTCAATGCCGTGCTGTTTCATCAGGTCTTTCAGTACCAGCATGGGTGCCTCCGGTTAATGACCGTTAACGATGCTGAGTCGTGGCGCTTTGTTCCCGGCCAGCTCCTGCGCGATGGCGTCAATATCTTCTGCAGGAACGCCTTGCGGAAAGCGACTGACCAGCTGCGCGTAGTGTTCCGGGAACCAGCTATGGCCAGCAGCCGTCAGACGTTCACGCAGTAATTTAGCCGCCTCAACATGGGATAACGGACGCTGCTCGATGCGCGGGCCACGAATCTGACTTTCCTGGCCGCGTTTTGGCAGGTAGGTCGGGTGATCGTCGCGTTCAATATCGAGGTAAGGATTGAAACGCCCACCGAACGGCAGGGCTTTGCCTTTTCTCGCAGCCTCGGTCTCTTCTTTACTGGTGGTACCGAAGACATGCTGTTCGACTTCATCAAGATGCTGCTGGGCGACGGTCTGCGGCAGCGGTTTAAAGCTTTCACCGATAACCGGGGCATCAACGGCAAAGCCGTGTTCGTCTTTCTGCACCTCGTCAACCAGGAAGAAGGATTTCAGACCATCCTCACCGGTCATCACCACCTGAGCCTGATCGTCCCGGTAGAGGTTGCGGGCAACCATCACGCGGTCATTCACACAGACACCCGGCACAGCGGAAACGTCGTACTGCCGCCCCCGGAAACGTACCCGGACAAAGCTGTCCACCTTACAGCTGACCGGCGCTGACACCGCTGCTTCCCGGCAGACCTCAACAGAGGGGGCCTTGACCAGCTGCTCTTCGGTGATCAGCAACCATTTATCCGTGCGGGCCATGCCGTAACGGCTGTGAATGGCCGTGCGGTTGAACTTCATCCGCCACAGACGCGCCAGACGGTTCAACTCGTCGATGCTCTCAACCCGGCAGAAGCGCAGACCGTGTTCGAAATCCCGTTCGAGGATGTCACGGGCCTTTTCCACCGAGCCGGTGGCCCGGGCGTTGCGGGCTTTGTGCGCAATCAGCCTGATACCCAGCGCCTGGCACAGATTGCCCATCGTGGGGGACTTCAGGGCTGCGCCGGGGTCGGTGAACAGCACCTTTGGTACCCCGTGCAGCACGTCAGCGCCGCCACGCTCCTGCATCATATTGATGAGCACAGACGTGAAGTTCTCGGTGGTTTCGCCGCCGAAGCGGTACTCCAGGTAGATCCACCCGGTAGTGTGGTCAGTTCCTTCAAAAGACCAGACGCGGTCATTGACGACTTTGGCTACGTTGGCGGGTTTGTTCTTGTTGAACTCCTTCTCATCCATGATGCGCAGCCCGGTATCACCTTTAACCCCCTTGGCCGGATTCTTGAGGTAATAAAGCACGCAGATGGACGCATCCAGCTGCCAGACGTGGTTCGGGTGACGGCTGGCCAGCTGCACTGCCGGAGCCGGTGCCCGCAACTGGTCAGGGTGCAGGCGGTACTGGCGCAGGGCGCGGATAATGGCGCTGGCCGACAGCGGCACAATCTCACCGGTGGTCTCATCAAGCCTGCCGCTGACGATCAGACCGTTATCGCGCAGGCTGTTAATGGCTTTTTCCACGCTGAGGTTACGCTTGCCCGTCCCGCGAATGGTTTCCATCAGGGTGCCGGAAATGGTCATCGCCTCCTCGCGGGTCAGCGCGGAATCACCGGCGTCAGAGCGCTGTTTTCTCGGCTTCTGCAGGCGGACGGCATTCAGTTTTTTGAGCAATGTGGCACGTGACATACACAATTCCTCGCAGGCGGCCTGATACACTGCTTCTTTTTTGCCATGCCCGGCAGCGCTGGCCGCTTCGGCGATGGCAACAAGGCGTTGAGTCAGTACTGGATTCATTCTGCCCCCATAAAAAATGAGGATGTTTTTATGACAGAAAGTACCGAAGCCCTGGGTTTTGCCTTCAGAAAACTCGTTGAGGCCCTGCACAAAACGGGAGCTGTTGACGCCCGATCCGTAGCCAGAGAAATAGAACGAGACCAGGATGCACCTGCTGACATTGCCGGGGAGTTGACGTCCCTCGCAACTGACATCAGGAAACTTGCCGGGGATGCCGAAGCATCACTTAACGGATATTCACCGGCACCGTGGGGGTATACGTTTGATCTCATCGTTCAGTACCTCATCATCAAAGAGAGTTCGTTTGATCGCCTGGACTTTGCCGGGTACCTGGACCTTTGTCTGATGGGGATGGAGAATCATTCGGCTCCTGACCACCTGCTTCGGGCTGTACGGGATCTTGCTGACTACAGCCGGGGGACCCGGCATCTTGACCCGATACTTCGGACGTCTCTTTCTGATCGTCCCTGCGGGACCTCTGACGATGAAAGTCCCTGATGTTTTCTAATGCGACCCATGCATAGTAGGAAAGCTCAAGCTTGCGGGCCTGCTCCCGGGTTTTAACGCCATTCCGGAACGGTGACAGCATCTGTTCCGGCATACCCTGTTCAAGGGCGTAATCCAGAATTGTATTCAGTTCTTCCTGGCTCATATGCCGGGTCGCATAATCACGCTTCTGCATGGCCGACAACGGGTGAGCTGTCTGAGGCTGGTAGTATTTCTGAGCGATTTCGGCAGCAGTCAGTTTCTCGCCGCTCTGGTTAATCTGAGCAAGTTTGCTGTCCAGTACGCGCCCCTGATGCCCGCGTTGAATCTGGCGGATTTTGCCCTTCAGCAAGCGTTCCATCGCTACCATGAAGGGCCTGGTATCTTCGGCGGTTATGGTCAGTTGCAGCTGGCTGTCCCGGGTGGTGATGGTGAAACCGTTGGCCATATCAGGTACATGGCGGCACAGGGCAGCGCCCAGCGCCTCTGGTGAGTCAATAACAGCGGTGGTTTTATCCATTATTTTCATCCTCTTGCTGTGCTTCTTTTACCCAGTCCGGTATCACGCTGGTCTCGCGGGCTTCCGGCAGGCTGAATTCCTGACGCAGCTCTTCAAACTGCGCCTGAAGGTCATCGAGCAGGCCCGCCATCATGCCGGTATGGTTGATGCCGGTGCGTTCGGTGTGCTCGGTCAGGGCGTTGAAGCCGCTTTTAAGGTCAAAGAACGCGCTGAGAACCCCGCTTTTAAAGCCGGTGACTTCCGTCTCAAGCGCCACGCCTTCTTCGTCCGGTGTTTCAGTGGTGGTACGGCGAACCAGACGGGATTTGAGTTCCTCTTTTTCATTGCGCATCGTGCCGAGTTCTTCTTTTTTCTCGGCCAGCATCTGACGGCTAATTTCAAGGTCGGTCTTCAGCTCTTCCTTCTCGCGTGCATGTTTGGCGATCATCTCCTCGGCCAGATCCAGCAGCGCGGTTTTGTCGCCTTCTTTGGCCACCTCAATCAGGGCGCTTTTCTGGTCTTCCGGCAGGCGACGGAACTGGCGCAGCTCGCGGTAGCCGATGCCCATGCGGGACATGGATTCAAGGGCTTCTTCGCCGAAGGATGTTAAATTGGCGATTGCTTCATTAGCATGCTGAGGTACCCATCCCAGCAAATTGCAAAATTCTTCCCATGTACCTTTATACTGAAGACCGTCTTCACTTCTTTTGCTTGAAAGTGATTGATAAAGCTTATTTTCTTTTACAAACGCGAGTTTGGAAATGAAGACGGTCTTCGAAAATTTCGCGAACGCATCTGCCATCTGAGCTTGGCCCAGTAGCTGGTTCAGCAGGTCACGTTCGTCATTCATCTGACTGCTGACGTTGGCCATCAGGTTCTGGGTAGCCTCCAGTTCTGGATTTAACGTTACGTCCGGTATTAATTCAGCAGGTTGCGATTTGGTACGTGCCATTTGTGTCTTTCCTTAATTAGTGACTACCAGAGACGATGCGCTGGTTCATCTCATCAATGCGGCCCTGAGCGCGGGCCATTTCATTGCTGTGAGCAAGGGCAATTTGCAGCAGCTGAACGCTCAGAGCGAAACGACCGTTGTCCAGCTTCTGGGCCAGCCCTTCTTCAATAAGGGTGTTGAGGGCGCGGTTAATATTGGCCGGTGATTCGTCCAGTGCTTTAGCAAGCTCACTGTTGGAGCGGCCTGTCAGTGAGGCACCTTTAAGCGCTTTGAGCACCCGCAGGATGCGACCACCGGATGTGGATGTGATTACCTTGTTCATGTCACATACCTCTTTTCTATATACGAAACACTGTTACACTTATTGCAGATATTTCAGGCTGCAACGTTGCCGGATTTAAGGCCTAGCTTAACGGCGATCTCGTGCGATTTACCGTAGTTGGCTTTGGTTTGGCCGTTGAGAACCCGGTAGACCTCGTTCCGGGAATAGCCATGCTCTTTTGCCCAACTGGTGAAAGTGATCCCACGCTGGCGAAAGAGAGTTTTGACTTGTTCTGCAGTCATCGTTGTCTCCTTTTTTAGTGCAATGATGTTTGCCTTATGCATGTTATATTGTTCCCGAACGGGAATTTAATCAAGAGATATTTGTCACCATTTGGGTACTTTATGGCAAGAAACAGCACCCCCCCAGACGAGAAAACGATAGGGGGAAGAATCCAGCTCGTAAGGGGTGGTTTGACTCAAGAGGAATTTGCCAAGCAGCTTGGTATAGGGCGTACAACTCTCATTCGATATGAAAATAATGAGCGCTCGCCTGATGCAACCTTGCTTCGTGATGTTGCATTGAGATTTGAAGTAGATCCGAGTTGGTTACTTTTAGGTATAGGAAATGTTCCCGAACGGAAGCATCTATCTCAAGAAAAGCAGGCTTTATTAGATGCTTTTGATGAGATGACGCCCGAGCAACGGAGGGCGATTCTTGAAGTCGGCAAAGTCCTCGTCCAACCAAAACCGAACAAGTTCGCAGGATAAGAGCTGGTGTCGGCAATGATAATGTAGTCAATCTGTTTGAGTATAAAAAAGGTCTTCCCCCGACTGTTACAGAAGACTAAATAATGGGCTTATGTAGAACTGTGATTAAAGGAATGGATATGCGCTTTTTGTTAACCCTTGCTTTGTGTTTGTCGTTGTTGGGATGCGACTCTACCGATGAAAAAGTCATTAAGGTTGCAAAAAGTACAATTGCTGAGCAATTGATGGACCCTGATGCCGCAAAGTTTTCGGATGTGTTTGTCCATAGAGGAGAAAAAGGTACTACAAACAAATCTAATGACTCGAAGAAAAAGGTGAATTACCAGTTTTTTACTGTATGTGGCTCTGTTAATGGCAAAAATGCGTTTGGTGCCTATACAGGTAAGACAAGATTTATAGTGAATCTTGTAGATGTCGACTCTGAAAGTAAACCATCTGTTATCCATTCAGCTTATGAAAACGAAGGCCTTAGATCATCAGCAGTTAGCGCAAAAAAAACAGAAAAACCCGAGTCTTTATTTGAGTACATTTACTGGAACAAAGACTGTGCAGATGAACATCATCCCAAGACTTATACTGGAATTAAGTAACTGTCACGTAAGGCCAAATATAGGTCTTACGTGACTTAGACATCAGAAATTACAGATAATTAGCTCTCGCTTGAGTTCAGCTTTACCTGTTGTCTGCAGGTTGTAGCGGATATCGACCGTCTGAATCCGCAGCCCGGCAAAGGTTTCCCTCATTTCTTCGATATCATTAACCGAAATAACCATTTTCCCGCTGATGGTTCGTGCCAGTTCCGCCATGCGCACATATTCCTCCAGCCCAAATTCAACGCCATATCCCTCCGTTTTCAGGTACGGCGGGTCACAATAAAAAAGCGTATGGGGGCGATCGTACCGCTTAATGCAGGTAGCCCAGTCCAGATGCTCAATGGTGGTTCTGGAAAGCCGCAGGTGAGCCAGCGACAGTTCTTCTTCGATGCGCAGCAGGTTAAGGCGTGGTGCACTGGTGGTAGTGGTGCCAAAGGTGTGATCGGCCACCTTGCCGCCAAAAGCCTGTTTCTGCAGGTAGAAGAAGCGAGCTGCCCGTTGAATATCGGTCAGTGTTTCTTCCGGGGTATCCTTCATCCAGCGGTATATCTGGCGACTGACCAGCGCCCATCTGAACTGCCTGACAAATTCATCAAGATGATGTTTGATCACCCGGTAGAGATTGATCAGCTCACCGTGAACATCATTGATGACCTCAACCTTGCTGGGCTCTTTCATGAAGTACAGCGCAGCTGCGCCGCAGAACGGTTCCACGTAGCAGGTGTGTAACGGAAATAACGGAAGAATATGTCTGGCCAGGCGGCGTTTGCCCCCCATCCACGGTAAAACTGGCAAAAACTGAGATTTCATATTCTGTAAGCCTTTTTCATTGAATGAAAATGCAGTAGGCTGAATCTGTCTCGCGAGACGGACTGAGCCATGATGTGACTCACAGGTACATGCTGTGTGTTACTGGCCTGCAGGATGTTAGTGCATCCTGCAGGCCGCTCTTTCTTTGCCTTATCATCCTGACCTTTGTACCTCTGCAAATATTCTGCCCGGGGGCAAATTACTCCTCACCCCGACATACCGCACACTGACTCCTGATTTATTCAGCCTTTTGGCCTTCTTCAGGAGAACCCTATGACACTACTTCACAAGGTCCGTCACCAGCGGCTGCGCAACTGGATCATCCTTGCCGTTGCGCTGCTGGCTGCTATCGCCATCATTTCCCCGGAACAGCTCGGTGTCACACTGTATAAGCTGTCTCTGGTTTCCATCGCTGCCATTCTCGGCTACCACCTTGATCGGGCTCTGTTTCCCTATGCCAGCCCGGGGAGTTATCTGACTGAGAACTGGAAAAACCGGGAAACGAAAAAGCGAAGCACCGGAAATAACAGTCATTCTGATGCCCCTCCACCACTTCCTCACGGTTGCGAGGGAAGAGTGGAATTTCCTGTCTCGCACGGTTACGAGCTGATTTTTGCCGCTGTTCTGCTGCGACGGGCACTGATTGTCGCGGCGATCTGCATCGGCGTGACGATGGGGCTCTGACGATGAGCCGACTCGCCCTGTCTCTCATCCTGCTTTGCCTGCTGAGTGGTTGCCATCCGGTCTTCGCGGCCAGCATTCCGGTTGAGGCCCGGCAATACCAGCGCGAGCTGACCCGCAATGCCCGCGCTGTCTGGGGGCTTAATGCCCCTGTATCCACCTTCGCCGCCCAAATCCATCAGGAATCCCAGTGGAACGCCCGCGCCCGTTCTCCGGTCGGAGCGCAGGGGCTGGCACAGTTTATGCCTGCTACCGCCAGCTGGATTGCCGGCATTTACCCCGACCAGTTGAAAGACCATCAGCCTTACAACCCGTCGTGGGCCATGCGGGCGCTGGTGCAGTACAACCGCTGGCACTGGCAGCGTATCACCGGCACCGCCAGCGACTGTGACCGCATGGCTTTTGCGCTGTCGGCCTATAACGGCGGTCTGGGCTGGGTCCAGAAAGACCGGAAGCTGGCCACCAGTCGCGGGCTGGATGCCAGTCGTTACTGGAACCAGGTCGAAAAGGTGAATGCAGGCCGCAGCGCTGCCAACTTTCGCGAGAACCGGGGCTACCCCCTGAAAATCATCTACACCTGGCAACCGCGCTATCTGGCCGCGGGCTGGGGACCGGGAGAATGCCATGACGTCGACTGAGTGGGTGAAAGTGATCGCCCGTTACCTGTTGTGGGCAGCGCTGATACTGGGGTCGGTCTGGTTTATCTGGCATCAGGGATACGAGCGCGGGGAAGCGGATGTGCGCCTTGAGGTTGCGAATCAGAAAACGCAGCAGGCCGCCGACTCCCTGAATCAGTTTATCGACGGGGCCAGGCAACTGACTGCGCAGGCAAATCAGGCCAGCACGTTACTGGCACAACAAATCAACGCCCGCCAGCAGGCGGATGAAAAATCCACGGAGGCCATTCGTGAGGCTCTCAAAAAGAACGCTGCCAGTCGTGCTGGTTGCAGGTTTGATGCTGACGTCATGCAGGAACTCGCCGGAGCCCGGGAGAGAGCAGCAACAGCCGCTTCCTCGGGTCTTGCCAGCGAGGATGACCGTACCATGTCCTCGTCCGGTATTTCCGGCAAGTAGCGGCATGGACGATCTCGCGGTTGCTCAGAAGCTGTTATATGACCAGTACGGCCTGTGCGCCGGTCAGCTGGTTGAAGTCATCAAGTGTGCCCAGGAGGGTAACTGTGGGAATAAATGAACTGAGATTCGACTGGGCATTTTTGCAATGGGCAGTGATGGCGGTAGTCGGTGTCTATACCTGGCTGATTGGTCGTCAGTCCGCCAGCCAGAAGGAATTGCTGGAGCTGCGCACCCGCATCACCACCGTTGAGGCGCAAATTAAATCGGTGCCAACGCAGTCGCAAATCACCGAGCTCATCGCAAAACTGAGCCGTACTGAAGCCCAGATGCACGGGATGCAGGAGCAGATAGCGGCCACCTATCGTCGTACTGAGAATATCGAAGCCTATCTGCTGCAGAAGAAATAACGGAGGACCCATGAACTTTGCCAGTTTTTTGCGTGAGGACCAGCGCCTCGTCATGCTGCGTTTTTTATCCGAAATGCCGAGTTACAGCTCCAACAGTTCCGTCATTTACCAGGCGCTGACCCGCTATGGCCACGCCCCCAGCCGCGATCAGATTAAATCAGAGCTGCGCTGGCTTGAAGAGCAGGGTCTGGTGACGGTTGAAGATATCGGAACGGTGCTGGTTGCCCGCCTGACCGAACGCGGCGCTGATGTGGCTGCGGGTCGGGCGATTGTGCCTGGTGTGAAGCGTCCCGGTGCGGGAGGCTGATATGGGAAGAAAGTCCACGATTCACCGTCTGGAACCTGACGTCCGCGCCCATATCGAGCGCCGCCTGCGGGAAGATCGTATGACGCTGGATGAGCTGCTGGCCGATATCCACGAGCACTTCCCGGGCGAGGACGCACCCAGCCGCAGTGCGCTGGGTCGTTATAAGCAGACGTTTGGCGAAATGGTCAGTCGCATGCGCGAGCAGGACCAGATGGCCCGCCTGCTGGTGAGTGAGCTGGGAGAGAATCCCGACGAACGCGCCGGAGCCCTGATGGTTCAGGCCGTCACCACACTCACCACCCATGCCGCCTTTACCGCTCAGCAAGCTGAAGACCCGGATATCGATACGGTGCGCCACCTTGCCCGGGCTGCAAAAGACGTCCTGCAGTCGCGTAAGGCCAGTCTCGATGAGCGCCGCGAGATTGAACGTGCCGCCCGCGAGCGTCTGCTGCGTGAGCAGGAAGAGAATCTGAAAGAGACGGCCAGAGCGCAGGGGTTAAGCGAAGATCAGGTGCAGTTCTGGCGTGAGCGCGTGCTGGGGATCAAGTGATGAAACCATTAGCGTCAACTATCCGTACCGTTGAATGGGATGAGCTTCCGGCGCGGGCCCGGGAAATCCCGTTCGGCTTCAACCCGTTTGCTGAAGGCGTGCTGATGGCCCACCAGGTGGAATGCCTCAAATTTGATGTGTCCATTCTGGCTATCCCGAAAGGCCGTCGAACCGGTATCACCTTCGCATGGGGGCTGAATTCCACTCTGATAGCCGGTGCCCAGAAAGTGGCTGGCGGCGATAACGTCTATTACATCGGCGATACCAAAGAGAAAGGTCTGGAGTTCATTGGCTACGTGGCCAAGTTCGCCCGCGTCATCGCAGCCCAGCAGGCGCAGGACGTCTCGTCGATTGAAGAATTCCTCTTTGAAGACCAGGACGAACAGGGCAACACCCGGATGATTGCGGCCTATCGGGTCCGCTTCGCCAGCGGGTTCCAGGTGGCTGCGCTCTCATCCCGTCCGGCCAACATCCGTGGTCTGCAGGGCGTGGTGGTTATCGACGAAGCCGCATTCCATGCTGACGTTCAGGGGGTACTGGATGCGGCCACCGCGCTGCTTATCTGGGGCGGGCGTATTGTGGTCATCAGCTCAGAGAACGGCAAAAATAACCCGTTCCACCAGTTCTGTAAGGATATCGAAGAGGGGCGCTACGGTGACGATGCCGCCGTGTTACGTATCACCTTCGATGATGCAGTGACGAATGGCCTGTTTGAGCGGGTCTGCGCCATGAAGGGGGAAACGGCAACCGTCGAGGGGAAAAAGACCTGGTATAACCGCATCCGCAACGCCTATGGTCCGCGTAAAGCAGCGATGCGCGAGGAGCTGGACGCCATCCCGCGTGACGGTAACGGTATCTGTATTCCCGGTGTCTGGATCGAACGGGCCATGCCGGAAGAACGGCCCGTCATCCGTCTCGCGCTGGATGATGACTTTATCCATATGACCGAGGCAGAGCGCGCTGCATGGGGTAATGACTGGATTGACAGGGAGCTGCGCCCGGTGATGGCAGAGACCCTGAACCCGGAGCTGCGTCACGTGTTTGGTATGGACTTCGCCCGCCACCGTCACTTCTCCTCCATCGTACCGATGGCCATCATGCAGAACCTGTGTCGCGATGTTCCGTTCCTGCTGGAGCTGAACAACGTGCCTTCAGCGCTGCAGCAGCAGATCCTGTTCTGGCTTATCGAGCATCTTCCCCGCCAGTCAGGCGGTGCGATGGATGCCACCGGGCCGGGGATGGTGCTGGCCGAGTACACGGCTGACCGCTATGGTCGCCCGCGTATCGCGGAGATTAGCCTGAACCGCAAGTGGTATGGCTTCTGGATGCCGAAATTCACCGGACTGTTTGAGGACAGCATGATCATCCTGCCGCGCGATGAGAACACCGCGCAGGACCTGCGGGCAGTGGAAAACATCGATGGCGTGCCGATGGTGGCCAGCCTGGAGAAAAAAGACCTCAAAGACCCCGAACTGGTGCGTCACGGCGATACGGCGATTGCCGGTTGTCTGGCGAACTATGCCGCCCTGAATCTGGCCACAGAGATAGCGTTTGAGTCCACCGGTGAGCGCGATATTTTCCGCGTGCTGTCAGGCTTCGGCGACAGCAGCAGCGCCGGGGAATTCACTGACACCGGATTCGGTACCGTGCGTGGCATTAATGACTTTGGAGGATTCCTGTGAGTCGCAAAAAACAAAAAAGACAAATGCCATCAAAACCCTCATCCACACCGCGTCCTGAACTGGGGCGCGAGTTTGCCTCGACCGGTGACGGGCGCGATATCACCCGCCCGTGGATTGGTGCGCTGGCATTATCCGATGACAGCGTTCTGCAGCATCGCGGCGCACCTGACCTGAAGATTTACCGCGAGGTACTGAGCGACGATGAGGTCAAGTCGGCCTTCAGCCAGCGTCAGGATGCACTGATATCCCGTGAGATTAAGGTCGAGGCCGGTGGCGAACGCCCGGTGGATATTGAGGCGGCCGACGCCATGCGCCAGCAGATAGACGCGCTGGGCTTCGACCGCATCACCCGCCTGATGCACTATGGCGTGTTCTATGGCTATGCGGTGTCAGAGCTGATTTATGGTGTCCGGGATAATTTATTGTGGATTGACGACATTAAGGTCCGCGACCGTCGCCGCTTCCGTTTCAGCCCGAAAGGCGAACTGCGCCTGCTGACCCCACAGAACATGATGGCCGGTGAGCCCTGCGAGGGGCCGTATTTCTGGTCATTTTCCACCGGAGCAGACCACGATGATGAACCTTACGGTCTGGGACTGGCACACTGGCTGTACTGGCCGACATTCTTCAAACGCAACGATATCAAGTTCTGGCTGATTTTCCTGGACAAGTTCGGGATGCCGACCGTTGCGGGGAAACATCCCGAAGGGGCCACGCCGGAGCAGAAACGTAACCTGCTGGCGCTGACCCGGGCCATTTCGACCGACAGCGGTGTCATTATGCCCGAGGGGATGAGCGTCGAACTGATGTCTGCAGCCCGTTCCGGTGCGGCTGACTACCAGGCGATGTACAACGCGATGAATGAGGCCATCCGCCGCGTGACGGTGGGGCAGATATCCAGCTCAGGTGGCGCGGCAAAAGGTATCGGCGGAAACGAGTCCCTGCAGGACAAGGTACTGGACTCCATCGTCAAGGCTGATGCGGATGTTATCTGCGAGTCCTGGAACCGTGGCCCGGGAAAATGGTTTACCGAGCTTAACTTCCCTGGTGCCGCTGTGCCGGTGGTGTCCCGCGTCTTCGAAGAGGCGGAAGACCTGAAAGACCGGTCCGAGCGTGACAAAACCATCAGCGAGAGCACCGGCTATCGCCCGACGCTGGCTTACGTCAAAGAGACCTATGGTGGCGAGTGGGAGCCGAAGCCTGAGCCGGTATCCGTTCCCCGGGGCGCTGCGCCATCGTCATTTGCAGAGCATGACCCGGATCATAACGAGACCGCCACGCTGATGGCCGGTCGCCTCAACACCGAACTGCGACCGGTCATGGACGGCTGGATCAACCAGATTAAAGCGCTGGTCGACTCAGCGGAGACCGCCGACGAGCTGCGTGACGGCCTGACGGCGCTGATACCCGATATGTCGCTTGATGACTATGCCCGTATTCTGGGCGACGCGATGTCTGCTGCTGCCCTGGCAGGACGCAACGATCTGCTGGAGGAAATGAATGGCCGGTAACGTCAGCTATGGCTCGCTGCCGTTCAGCGAGCAGATCGCCTTCTTCCGTCGCAAGTTCAGTACGAAGACCGATGCCTGGACAGACGTCTATGGCTCCGCGCACGATAATGAGTTTATGGTTGCCGGAGCCAACCGCGATGCCCTGCTGGCAGACCTGCGTACCGCAGTCGAGAAAAGTCTTGACGGTGGTACGCTGGAAACCTTCCGCAAGGAATTTGCGGCCATCGTTGCGCGGTATGGCTGGAGTTATAACGGCGGCTTTGAGTGGCGCTCCCGCACTATTTACGAAACGAACCTGCGCAGCGCTTACATGGCCGGGCGCTACCAGCAGCTGATGGACATGCGCGACACCCATCCCTACTGGGAGTATGTCCACAGCGATGCAGTGGAGCATCCCCGCCAGGAGCATCTGGGCTGGAACGGCATGGTGCTGCGGGCGGATGACCCGTGGTGGATTTACCATTTCCCGATCAATGCCTGGGGTTGCCAGTGCAGCGTGATTGCCCGCACCGAAGACGACCTGCGTCGCATGGGCAAAGACGGTCCGGATACTGCGCCACCGGTTAAATTCATTGCCCGCGTGATTGGCCAGCGCAGCCCGGGTGGCCCGAGGACCGTTATTGTGCCGGAAGGGATTGACCCGGGCTTTGAGCATACCCCGGGCCGCAGCCGGTATTTCAGCGAAGTGCCACCGCCCCGGAGTGGCAGTCCGGTCGGCGACGGACCGTTCACGCCAGTGGCGAAAGCTCCGGCTACACCGGCACCATTGCCAGCGCCCCGTCCGGCTCCGGTACCTGAAGATGATACTGACGCGGTGGATGCCTTCCTGCAGCTGTTCGGCGTGACCGCTGATCGTGATGCGGCGTTCCGCGACCCGACGGGCCAGCGCATTGCCATCGGCAGCGACATGTTCGCGTCGCCGGAGGGTCAGGGTCAGATACCGCTGACACTGGCGCAGGCTCTGCAACTGGCAGAGACCATTCAACACCCCGATGAAATCTGGGCACAGATTGTCTGGTTGCCGGAAGAGCAGCAGTCGCTGGTAAGGCGTTATTACCTGGCCCGCCTGCAGCAGGAAGGTGAGGCGAACCCACTGTCCGTAGTGTTCGCCACCGGGCGCGATGGCTGGGCCGGTAATATTTCAACTGACGATACGCTGCTGCAGTCGCTGCGACAGGGTATCCGCCTGTGGTCGCGGGAGGACTGACGATGTCGGGTGTGACGCTGACGTTTGATGCTCAGGATGCGCTGAGCCGACTGTGGGATGCCCGGACCGAAATGATGCGCCCGGCACCGCTGCTGCGTTCAATGGGAGAGCGCCTGCTTGAGTTTCACCAGAAACGATTCCAGGAACAAAAGTCCCCTGACGGTATCGAATGGGCTGCACTTAAGCCCCGGTACCAGCGGCGTAAGCGGAAAAACGCGGACAAGGTTCTCACCCGCGACGGCTATCTGCGAAATACCCTCCGCTGGCAGGTGAATGCCGATGAGCTGCTGTTCGGTACGAACCGGGTCTATGGTGCCATTCACCAGTTCGGCGGGACCATCGAAATCGCCGCCCGCAGTCAGCAGGCGTATTACCGACAGAAGAAAAACGGCAAGGTTGCCAGTCAGTTCGTCCGTAAGTCGAAATCAAACTACTCACAGTGGCACACCATTGCGGCCTACAAAATTAAGATTGAGGCCCGCCCGTGGCTGGGGGTGTCAAAATCAGAGGGAGAAACGCTTATCGATATGGCGAAAAACTACCTGCAGGGGGCGTTTAACTGATGTCGACGTCAGACGCCCTGTAACGCGTTCTGGTGGTCGCCTGGCTACGATGACGCAATCTGTGCTGGCGACCCGTATTATAATACGTTTTAATACGGTTACCGGCCCTTTTCCTCCCCAGCGCAGGCCCTCAGATTTACCTTCCACCTCATTTTTATCTGCCCGTGGGCAGATTACCCCCTGAACACGTTTCGTCATGATGTCGCCATAACCCCTGACAACCAGAATGACGACAGCCATGACGACGAGCACAGCTAAAGCGACACTTGCGGTTTTTGCCCCCGGCACCCACACCGCGATGGATGGCCGGACCATCACATTCACCCCTGAAGACTGTATTGATCTGGCCAACAGCTACGACCCTTCAGTATCGGAAGCCCCATTTGTCATCGGGCATCCGAGCCTGACCGCTCCGGCGTATGGCTGGGCGGAACGCCTCGAGTACCGTGACGGCATCGTCTATGCCGCGCCGCGTCAGGTGAATCCGGCCTTTGCGGAAGCCTTCAACGCGGGCAGCTACAAAAAACGCTCCCTCTCTATTTATCAGCCTGACAGCCCCGGCAACCCGAAACCCGGTCATTTCTATGCCCGCCACGTGGGTTTTCTGGGGGCCGTCCCTCCTGGCGTCAAAGGTCTTCCTGATGCGCAGTTCGCAGAGGCCAGCGGCGATAACGGCCCGCTGGAGTTTGCCCTGCCGTGGGAGGCCGACAATCTGGCCAGCCTGTTTCAGTCGATTCGCGACTGGGTGATTCAGGAGACAACCATCGAGCAGGCCGATTCCATTATTCCTCAGTGGCGTATCCAGTCGATTCTGGACTCGGCCACCGATGAACGTAAGTCAATCTCACCACTGGCATATGCCGAGGAGACCAATGTGGACCCGAACAAAACGCCCACCGTTACGGCGGAGGAGCTCGCCCGGCGCGAAACAGCGCTGGCAGAGCGTGAAGATAAACTGCGCCAGGATGAAGAAGCCGCAAAACTACGTGATGCGAAGGTGCGCCGCGATGCGGTTGTCAGCTATGCAGACGGGCTGGTTACAGCCGGATCTATCCTTCCACGCCAGAAGAACACGGTGGTAGAGGTACTGCTCAGCCTTGATACCACGCCGCTGTCTTTTGCCGATGGTGATGCCACGGTGAACAAAACGCCGGAAGAGTTGCTGCGCGATGTGCTGAGCCAGAAGCCCAAAGTGATGGACTTCAGCGAGAAAACCCCGCCGGCAGATAATGATGCGCTTGATTTTGCCGATGCTTCCGCGCTGGCCACTGCCGCACAGAATTATCAGGCAGAGCAGGCCAAACAGGGTCGCACCATCTCCATGACCGACGCCGTTAACCACGTGAAGAAAGGAGCCCAGCAATGAATATTCCGGGTCTGATCACCTGCCATAAGGCAGAAGTGGCACTGGCTGCGCGTCGTATGGTCACGCATGGCACGGTGCCGGACGAAATCACTCTGGCCGTCGATGGCAGCAAGCTGATTATCGGTGTCACCACCCTCGTTGCTGCCAGCGTCGGGGAACCCGCCGATGTGGTTCGCAGCCAGCTGACCCCGGTTATTTATGGTGGTGATGTTGTCGCCGGTGACCCGCTGACGGCTGATGCCGACGGGCGTGCTGTTCCGGCCACCGCAGGCCAGTTCTATCTCGGCTTTGCGGAGTATGACGGTGCCGAAGACGATCTCGGTTCTGTCTGGATTGCACCAGGCAAACTTGCGGCCGCCAGTGGCGGTTGACGGCTAAACCGGCAGCAGCATCAGGAGAACACTATGTCGCGCATTATACTGACCCTCGACCAGATACGGAGTCTTGCCTCCTTTGCCGAGGGTGAAGGTCAGCCCGCTTACACCATCACCGAAAGTACCATCCCGGCTTTTGAAGCTGACGATGGTTCGGTGGTTCCCGAATATACCGGCCTGATTGTTTATTCCGAATCAGAGCAAAGCGGCGTACTGCAGTTAGCTTCCCAGTAACCGGCAATTAACGTTTATGGCCGGTCTGTCCGGCCCTTTTCAGGAGTTCAAGAGTATGTCCAAAGCACCGTTTCCCATTGACCCCCACCTGACGGCGATTGCCATCGGGTATCGTAACCTCTCCCTGATTGCCGACAGCGTGTTACCGCGCGTGCCGGTGGGGAAAGCCGAATTTAAATGGTGGAAGTTCGATCTCGGTCAGGGCTTCACCGTACCGACCACCACCGTCGGACGGACGTCACAACCCAATCAGATTGAGTTTGATGCAGAGGATGAGACCTCCTCGACCAACGACTACGCCCTTGATGCACCGGTTCCGCAATCCGATATCGATAACGCTCCGGCCAATTACGATCCGCTGGGCCGTGCGACCGAGCGCGTGTCCGATATCATCATGCTCGACCGCGAAGTCCGCACCAGCAAAGAGGTGTTTAACGCAGCCAATTATCCCGTGGGTAATAAAGAAAACCTGGCTGCTGCTGACCAGTGGGACAACGACGCCAGCAAGCCAATCAGGAAGATTGTCACTGCGCTCGACAAGATGATCATGCGTCCGAACGTGGCAGTACTGGGCCGCTCTACGGCAACAGCCCTGCGTCAGAACCCGTCGGTCGTGAAAGCCTATAACGGCACGCTGGGTGAAGATGGTCTGGTACCGCTGGACTTCCTTCGCGGCCTGCTGGAACTCGACGAAATCGTCGTGGGTTCGGCGTTCGTCAATATCGCCCGACCGGGCCAGAAGCCGGTGCTGGTACGTGCCTGGGCCAACCATGCCGCCTTTATCTACCGTAATCTGCTGGCCGATACCCAGGGTGGCGTGACCTTCGGCTTTACTGCGCAGTTTGGCTCCCGTGTCTCCGGCTCCATTCCTGATCCGGACATGGGGATGCGCGGTGGACAGCGCGTCCGTGTCGGTGAGTCCGTGCGCGAGCTGATTGTGGCTCAGGACTGTGGCTACTTCTTCCAGAATGCCGTATCGGCATAAGCGGAGGCGAGTGATGGCCGTGACCTGGTATATCTCCCTTGCTGAACTGGCTGACCGCCCGGGTGCGGTCGAACTGTCTCAGGTGACTCAGCTTCCGGGCAAGCCACCGGCCCGACCGGAGCTGCTGGATGCGGTGTTACGTGGGGAAGAGACCACGTCATGGCCTCCTGCTGAAGTGGCGGTGGCCCTTGAGGTGGTGGCGCGCATCGGTGGCGCGGTGGAAGAAGCGCAGAACCTGATTGACGGCTATCTGCGCCAGCGTGGTTACACCCTGCCGCTGGTGAAGGTCCACCCGATCCTGAGCAGCTGGGGCCGCTCCGTCGTGCGCTACAAGCTGCATCAGCATCGTATTTCTGATGAACGGACAGACCCGATTGTCCGAGATTACCGCGATGCGATGAAGCTGATGGAGCAGCTGGCCAATGGCAAATTCAGCCTCGGCGCAACCGATACGCAGAAACCCGCTGGCGGTCCGCCGATGGTGGATGGCCCCGGTCGCACGTTCAGCATGGACTCACTGAGGGATTTCGGAAAATGAGCAGCGAACCGTTTTCCATCAGCCTGATCGTCGAGCGGCTCCAGCCACTGACGCCGGAGCCGCTGAGCTTTCTCGGCACCATCGTCGAATACAGCCAGGTGACGGAACTGTCAGGATTTGCGGTCCCCGGCGCGTATGTCCTGATGGGGCCTGAGCGCGGTGTCCCGGGGAACGGAAGCCGGGCACAGGTTGCCGAGGCGGTCTTCGGTGTGGCCGTTGCCGTGCGCAACTATGGTCAGGGTGCCGACGGTCTGACCCATGAAATCAGTCCGCTGATAGGCCAGATACGTGACCAGCTGATTGGCTGGATACCCGGCAAGCTCGCGACCACCGGTATCCAGTGGCTCAAGGGCGATATTCTGGACTATGACGGCGGCACCCTGCTCTGGATGGATACCTTCCAGGTCAATCATGTTATCGGAGGCAGACGATGCCCGACGTAAAACTCCTGCAGTCGCATACCCATCAGGGTAAGCGCTTTGCAGCCGGTGAAACCATCACCGTGACCGAAGCCGAAGAAGTCTGGCTCCGGGACCATCAACTTATCGGGGTTGCCACTCCGGTCGTCAGCGACACTCAGGGCAACCGTGGCAAAAGCAAACAACAGGAGCCGGAAGACAATGGCACAGCTTGAAACCTACTACTACGGCCAGGGGAAAGTGTTTCTGGCCCGTCGTCTGGCTAACGGGAAGCCCGGTGCATTCCGCTGGGTTGGCGATGTGTCGGCCTTATCGCTGGCGCTGACGGTTGAGCGCCTTAACCACAAAGAGAGCTATTCAGGACGCCGGGGAACGGTGCGCAGCTTTGTCACCAATCAGGACGGTACGCTGACGTCAACGTGGCACGATCTGGCCCCGGAGAATCTGGCCGTGGTGCTGTACGGCGAGCAGGTTGTGATCCCCGCAGGCACCATCACCGGCGAACTTCTTCCGGCAGGTATTACGGCGGGTGAACGCTACATTCTGGACCATCAGCGCGTCAGTGACGTGGTTATCGGTACTCTGGTGGAAGGGACCGACTACGAAGTGGATTACACCTACGGGGCGATCACCTTCCTGACCGCTCAGGCAACGGCACCGTCCGTAAATTATGAGTATGCAGGTTCGGTCAACACCACGCTGTTCACGCAGCAGCCGGAAGATTTCTACCTGCGTTTTGAGGGGATCAACCTTGCCGAAGGCGGTGCGGCGAAGATTCTGGAGCTTTACAAAATCTCCTTCTCCCCGGCCTCAGCGCTGGCGCTGATTCAGGGTGACACTTCGCTTGCCGGGCTGGAGACCACCTCCACCGTACTGTACGACAATGCCCGCCCGGACGACCCGACCATCGGTCGCTTTGGCCGCGTCATTGATGTTGCGGAGCCTGTCGCATGAGCAAGCAGAAACCCGCCGATACCGAAGACGAGCTGAGCGTGCTGCTCTCGACCCGCAATATCACCATTGCGGGCCGGGGGTTGGTTATCCGCGAATACACCCTGGTGGATATGCTGCAGTTGGGCGACAAACTGGATGCGCTCACCCACAGTCTGGCGAAGGTCATGCAGACACCGTGGCCCCTGATTGAAGAGATTGAAGCCGTGCTGCGAAAGCACGCCGGTGATATCCCTGAACTCATCGCCTGTTCTGTGGACCAGCCCGTTCAGTGGGTGGCGCTACTGCCCGCCGGTGAGGGCCAGAGCCTGATTGACTGGTGGTGGACCCAGAACCGCCGTTTTTTTATGAACGCTGTCGTCCGGCTGGAAACCATCAGGGCAACACGGGCGAAATTGTCGGCTTCGGCAGCATCTTCGCAACCCTCATCCGGGCCGGACACGACCCGGGCAGGCTCGGAACCTACACCCTCCGCCAGCTGACGCTGTATTACAGCGAAGCGCTACGGCAACACCGGCAGGCGTGCATTGACCGGGTATTTGACGTCAATGCCGCATTTGCCGGTGGCAATACCGCCACTCAGCGGGTGAATGCCCTGAAATCCTGATCGGGGCTTTTTCTTCCTTTATATACAGGTGCGTCATGGCCGATAACTCCACCCTCAATTTAATGCTGAAAATCCGCGCCGACCTCGCGGATGCCAGCCGTGCCCTGCAGGGGCTGGCCGGAGATGTGGAAGACGTTGGCTCTGCAGCAACAACCAGCTCACAGAAACTCAGTACCACCGCCCGGGCGCAGGATAGCGTCGCCGAATCAGCCCGTAGCCAGGCACAGGCAGAACAGAATGCTGCCTCTGCGACCTCTCAGACGGGGGATGCGATTCAGCAGGTTGCGACCGAATATGCCGGATATCAGGCAGCGCTGGCCCGTACCCGGGCAGAGATGGGTTCGCTACAGAACGGCATGGACGGTACCACAGCAGATATCGATGCCCAGCGGACCGCACTGACCGCTCTGGTCAACCGTATCGATCCGGTTGTCGCTGCCTATGGCCGACTGGATGACATGGAAGAGCAACTGAACGCGTTTCGTGGCGCAGGCCTGGTTGGTGATGACGATTTTGAGCAGTACTCAACCCGTCTGAATGAGATGCGAGTGCAGGTCGAGAAAGCAGCTCATGCCTCGACCGAAGCCGGACGTCAGGAGGCTGCTGCTGCACGGGAAGCCGCTCAGGCAGAGGCCCAGCAGGCGGCGAATAAGGAACAGTTTATCAACCGGCTGCGCGAGCAGGCCGAGACGATGAATTTCAGTACCCGCGAACTACTGGAATACAAGGCCGCGCAGCTGGGTATCTCTGACGAAGCAGCGCCGCTCATCCAGAAGTTATCGGAACAAAGCAGTGCAATGAAGTACGGCTCCATCAGTGCGGGTCAGTACGCTCAGGCAATGAAGTATCTGCCCATGCAGATGACGGACGTCGTCACCTCCCTGGCATCCGGTATGCCGCTCTGGATGGTCGCTATCCAGCAGGGTGGGCAAATTGCCGACTCTTTCGGCGGGCTGGGTAATATCTTTGAAATCATCGCCAGCAAGTTTCGTGATGTGTCCACGTCTTCCGAGGATGCCGGAGATTCCCTGGCTGAAACTGCGGGTGATGCGGCGGAAGGTGCGGAACAGTTCCGGTCATTATTCAGTGGTGTGACACTCGCCCGTGTAGGGCTCGTTGGTGTGGCAGCGGTTATCGCGGCAGTCGGGTATGCTGCCTACAGTGCGTCCGGCGATCAGGATAAATTCAACGAATCCATTGCGAAAAGCGGCAATTTTGCCGGGACGACAGCCGGTCAGCTTGAAGATATGGCCGTCAGTATCGGGGGGATGAAAAGCAATTACGGTGATGTTCGTGACATTCTCAGCGGTCTGGTCAGCAGCGGTAAGTTTACCGGCGAAACGCTGAACTCGGTGGCGCAAGCCGCCAGTATGATGGCCGAACTTAGCGGCCAGTCAGCCGATCAGGTGGTCTCTCAGTTCACCAAAATGACAGAGGGTGTGGCGTCGTGGGCGGCCAGCACTAACCAGCAGTACCATTATCTTGACCTTGAGACCTATCAGCGTATCCAGAATCTCGAAGATCAGGGCCGAAAAGAAGAAGCCATTGAGGTGGCATCTCAGGCACTTAAAAAGGCCACGGAAGAACGGCTTAAGGAGATGGAGCAAAAGCTTAACTGGGTGGCCAGAGCCTGGGGAAATGTTAAGGATGCAGCGAATGATACGTGGGAAAGCTTCAAGGGTGGCGTAGCTGCCGCCCTCGGTATTAACAGTCTTGACGATCAAATATCCCGCCTTGAAAAAACCATTTCTGATGGCGGTACAATGGCTGGTTCGGTTTTTATTCCCGTCACCCCAGCAGAGAAAGCCCGTCTGGATTTGTTGAAACAGCAAAGAGATGAACTCCTTAAAACAGCTCAGGTAGAAGCAAAACGTAAAAAAACCGATGCCGATACCATTGCTGCTGCCGAAAAACTCCGGAATACCTGGAAAAATAACCGCTCCGATATCGAGAAGGAGCGGGATTCCATTGAAGACCTTCGCAAAAACTACGAGACCATGTGGCAAAGTGCGACCGGACGAGATGAACTCCAGTCCCGGGGTGTCACCTCCACTGACGGTAAAAACTTTTCCGGTGGTTCTTGGGATACCGATGTCAAGGCCCTGGATAAATCTGCTCAGGGTGCCGAGCAGTACAACAAACAGCTGCAGCAGACGCTGAATCAGAAGAAAGCTATCACCGAGCTGGACCGCGTCGAGGCCGATATTCGCAACGGTGCCCTTTCTGATGCCAGTAAAGCCGAGCAGGATAAAGCCCGGGCAACGGCAAAACAGATTGATGCTGCTGAAGCGGCCCGCAAAGCCTCACAGGAAGGTGCCCGGGCGACAAAGCAGGAGGCTGAAGAAAACCAGCGTTTTGTCGAACAGCTCCAGAAACAGGCCGATAAGCGTGTTGAAGGTGCAGCGGCCACACGTGCCCAGGAGATTGCGACCCGTAACCTGACCGCCGAGCAGCGCCGTCAGGCCGAAGCGGCGAACGCCGCCATCACCGCTCAGGAGTTTAAAGGCCAGAACCTGCAACTGCAGCTGGAGTATCTGCGCGATACCGGCGACACCGCTGGCGCATCGATGCTTGAGCTGCAGAATCGCGTATCTGACCTGCGCCGCGAGTTTGAAGCCAGCGGCAACACCGAAGGGCTGAACTGGCTCGACAAGCTGCTGCCGGTCGCGGAAACCAAAATCCGCGTCGATGACCTCAAAAAGCAGCTGGACGATCTGTTCACATACCAGTCCCAGCAGGAAACCAGCATTCAGGCACAGGTTCAGGGTGGCCTGCTCAATGAGATTCAGGGACGGCAGCGCCTCGTTCAGCTTCACCAGGAAGTTGGCGACAAAATCAAGGGCTACCTCCCGCAGCTGAAAGAGATGGCCACCGCACCCGGTGAAGCCGGTGACAAAATCCGGGAGATGATCCGCCAGCTTGAAGAAGAACTCGGCAAGCTGAATCAGGCGGGGAATGAGCTGACTCAGGCATTCCGCGACGGTCTGCAGAGCGGTATCGAAAGCTCCCTGATGGGGCTGGCCAAAGGCACAATGAACCTGCGCGATGCGGTGAAGAACCTTGCTCTCACCATCATTAACAGCATGGCGCAGCTGGCAGCACAGCAGCTGGCGCAGATGGCCACTTCCAGCCTTATCGGGAGCAGCGGCGGCATCGGAGGTCTTCTTGGCAGTGTGTTTGCGGCTGATGGCGGTCAGGTTCGCGGTCCGGGCAGCACCACCTCGGATTCCATCCCGGCGATGCTCTCTGACCAGGAGTTTGTGACCCGCGCCGCTGTGGTTCAGCAGCCCGGTGCGCTGGACTTCCTGCACGCGTTCAACCGCCACGGTATGGAGGCGGTCAGGGGCTGGCTGCCCCGCGTTCGCCATGCCACCGGTGGACTGGCGGGCATCCCGGCGCAGAATATGCCGGTTCCGGCCTCAGTGCCTGAAACCGCGATGGCCACACCTGCCGCGGCGTCGCAGCAACCCATCAGCCTGCAGCAGCAACTGGTGCTGGACCCGTCCGAGGTTTATACAGCCGGAGCGCAGACGCTGGCTGGCCAGCGCCAGTTCACCACCTCGCTCAAAGCGCAGGTACCGACCCTGAAACAATGGCTGGGACTGAATAAATGACGACGTTATTCCCCTGGCTGGCAGACCCCGACTGGTCCCGTGGCGTGACTGAGACACTGGAGTGGAAGACCGATGTGCTGCAGTCGCCAACCGGCGCTGAGCAGCGGATTTCCCGTCGACTTTCACCGCGCCGGACGTTTGAGTTCACGGCAATGCTGTATGACACCGCCCGCCAGCGCTTCGAACATATGCTCTGGCAGGGCTGCGCGGGTACCTGGGCCATGCCGGTTTATCCGGATGTTTATGCGCTGCCGGCAGCGGTGTCCAGTGGCGCGACCGCGCTCTCCATTCCGACCGCCGGGCGCGACTTTTCTGTTGGCGGAACGGTGTTGCTGAAAACCGATGAGTCCCCTGATGCAACCAGCCGGATGGCCACCATTGCCGGTATGACCGGGGATGCCCTGCAACTGGTCTCCCCGCTGACCGACGGCTGGCCTGCGGGCTCGCTGGTGTATCCGGTGCGTCCGGCAGTGCTGACAGAGCCGCCGTCGCTGTCCCGCCTGACAGATACGGCGACGACCGCGCAGGTGCGCTTCCGCATCGCAGAGCACAATGCCTTCAGCGATGCGCCGGTGCTCACACAGTACCGTGGCCACCCGGTGCTTGAGTCCGAAACCGACTGGGGTGAATCGGTCAGCGGGAGCTATCAGCCGCTGATCCGTGAGCTGGATAATGGTAGCAGCGTGCCATTCCGCATTGATACTGCAGGTCGTCCGTTCTGGCGGCAGACACACAGCTGGTTCACCGTCAACCGTCCGGCACAGACTTCCCTGCGCCAGCTTCAGTGGTACCTCCGGGGGCGTCAGCGCCCGATATGGGTGCCCGGGCAGACGCTGGACTTTTCCCCGACATCCTCCATCAGCGGCAATGCTGTTGATGTTGTTGAGGCGGGCTTTACCGAACTGGGCATCCGCCCGGGTCGCCGCGATATCTGCATTCTGCTGGCTGATGGCACCCGCTATTACCGCCGCATCATCGCTGTAAGTCTGGTCAGCGGTGTGGAGCGTCTTGTGCTCGATGGCGATGCCATTTCAGCAGGTCTGCACCAGATTGTGTCCATTTCCCTGATGACCCTGGCCCGCCAGGACGCCGACAGTGTGTCCTGGGAGCATGTGACCGACGCCGACGGCGTGGCCCGGGTCGCCACCACTTTTACCGGAGTACGTGATGAGCTGGAGTGAGTTTGAATATTCCGTCGCCGATGGCCAGCCGCTGACGCTGTATGAGTTTCAGATAGGTGACAGCCTGTTCTGGCGCTATACCAACGCAGATAAAAATATTGACTTTGCCAATCATAACTGGGAGGCACAGGCCATCAGCAACAGCGGCCTCAGTTCCGGGAGCAGCGATGGTATGGATATTACCGTTTCGGCGTCTAACCCGGTGGCGCTTCTGTTTCGTGGAACTCCGCCGTCCCGCTCTGTCAGAGTTCGGGTAATGCGCTGGCACGCGAACGATACATCCGGCGAATTCCGGGTGGTCTGGGTTGGGGAAATCACCAGCGTCAAACGGGAGCAGATCGAACTCTGCAAACTGATCACAGTCAGTCTGGCCAGCACGTTTTCCCGGGTGGGCCTTCGGCTCACCTTTGGGCGTCAGTGCCCGTATGCGTTGTACGACCATAACTGCCGTGTCGAACCCCTCCAGTTCGCCGTCAGCGGCGTAGTGGTCACCGCCCTCGACGGCTCGGCCATTACTGCAAATTTGCCCGCAGGGCTGGCCAGCGACTGGTTTTCCGGCGGTTACATTGAGTTCGACCGCAACGGCTATACCGAGCTGCGTGGGCTCAGGGCTCAGGACGGCAACACGCTGCATCTATTCGGCGGGACCACCGGCCTGCTGGTCGGGCAATCCGTCACGCTGTATCCAGGTTGCGACCGCACGATTGCGACCTGTGACAGCAAGTTTTCCAACCATCTCAACTACGGTGGCCAGCCGCATATTCCCGGGAAGTCACCGTATACCATCATCAAACTTTTTTAGGAGGGAATATGGAACCCTTTAGCTGGGCAGCGGTAGCCAAATTCGTCGCCACCTTGATCGCATCGTATGTCCTAAGCACCGCTCTTGCACCTAAACCCAAGAACAATACCCCTGAGGCCGCTACAGAAAACGACTGGAATATGCCCATGCCTGACGAAGGCACCCCTCAGTGCGTCTTTTTTGGTGACTGCTGGACGGCTGACTGGTTCGTATTGGGCTACGGCAATTATCGCTATCAGGCCATCAAAAAATAACGGGGGCACTATGTGGATCACGATGGAACATATTCGCGCCGGTGGCGGTTGCGCATGGGGACTGCGGACCTTTTTTGCCCGTTACAGCCTTGACCTGCAGGCGTTCATCCGTGACGGCGGAATTGATTCGGAAGTACTGGCCAGAACCGGCGACGCGCTGGCGATTCAGATTGTCGAGCTGGCGAAAACTCAGAAAGACGCGGGAGTATAAATGGGCGGTAAAGGTTCAAAAAAAGTCACCGTTGGCTACCGCTATTACTGGGATCTGCACGCAGGGATCGGGCGTGGACCGGTCAATGAAATAGTGGCAATCACTGCGGATAAAAAGACAGTCTTTGTGGGTACTCCCGGGCAGGTATCGGCCAATACATCTGTCTATATTGATAAGCCGAAACTGTTTGGTGGCGATGATACCGGTGGTGAGGGAGGCATACAGGGTCAGCTCGATATCATGATGGGTGAATCTGATCAGGTCCCACCGGCATCGCTCCTGACGTTGCTGACAGGACTGGTGCCGGGATTCCGGGGGCTGGTCACAACCTTCTTTAGTGGCCTCATCAGTTGCTACAGCGCCAGCCCGAAGCCGTGGGTTTACCGCGTTCGGCGTACTACGCGTGGATGGGATGGTGATGTCTGGTATCCGGAAAAAGCCGTCATCATGCTGGAGAACGCCGACGGCCAGATTGATGATGAGGCCGAACTCCTGCCGCAACAGGTCGCCAACCTTCGGGCCATTCATGCCATGAACCCTGCCCACATTCTGGTGGAATGCGCCACCAATCGTGACTGGGGACGTCAGCTGACCCTCACCGATGATCTGAATCTGGACAGTTATCGCGCCGCTGCTGACGCACTGTATAACGAGGGGTTCGGATTGTGCTTCCGCTACAACCGCCAGGATGGACTGGATACGTTTCTGCAGCAGATCCTCGATCATGTTGGCGCTGTGCAGTATGCCGACCTCGAAACCGGCAAGCTGACTCTGAAGCTGCTGCGTGGGGATTACAATGTCGATGACTTACCGGTTTTCACCTACGACAACGGGATTATCGCCGTTCAGGATGATGACAGCACCAGTACCACCGCCAGCGCCAATGAGATTGTTGTAACCTGGCACGATCCGGTGACGAATTCTGACGGGGAAGTCCGGGCGCAGAACCTCGGCGCGATTCAGATTAACGGTCTGAACAGTAGTTCTGTTGAGTACAAAGCGATCCCCACACATTCACTCGCCGCCCGCGTAGCCCAGCGAGATCTGGAGACGGCCCAGTCTGAACTGACCCGTCTGGTCATCCAGTTCGACCGGCGCGGCGGTATTCTGCGCCCGGGTGATGTTTTCCGCGTTCAGTTGCCAGATCGTAACATCGACAATATGGTGCTGCGCGTGGGGAAAATAGAGGAAAGCGATACCGGCGTTCTGACGCTGACCGTGGTTCAGGATGTTTTTGGCCTCCCATCCACCTCTTACAGTTCCGGACAACAGGACAGCGGCTGGACGCCGCCAGATAAATCCGCACGACCTGTCACCATCCAACGGCTTATTGAGCTGCCTTATGCTGTGCTGGCCGGGACCATCAGTGAGGCTGACCTGAACTATCTGAAACCTGAATCCGGCTATCCTGGTGTTATGGCCGTCGCGCCGACGTCGCTCAGTATCAACTATCTGCTGCAGACCCGTGCAGTGGGAGCCACGTTTGCAGATCGTGGCCAGGGAGACTGGACGCCATCAGGAACGCTGACAGCTCCTGTCGGGCGGCTCGATACCGTCCTGCATGTCAGTATGGCCATCGTCCCGACCGTTGGTGATGGCCTGATGATTAATGATGAAATCATGCGTGTGGATGTAGTCGATATTCCAGCGGGCACCATCACTGTCGGGCGTGGTTGCTTGGACTCGCTGCCGTCAGGACATTACGCCGGGGACCGCTGCTGGGCGTATCAGGATGCGCTGGACTCTGATGGGCTGGAATACCTGTCCGGTGAAACGGTGGAGGCTCGTTTGCTCACCCGGACAAGCACGGAGACGCTGGCAGAATCTGTCGCTCCGGTGGCTGCGCTGACCATGACCGGGCGTCAGGCCCGCCCCTATCTGCCGGGGAATATCCGTGTTAATGGCGTCCTGTACCCTGAAGCCGTGACCACCACTGATTCTTTCACGCTGACATACTCTCATCGTGACCGCCTGCTGCAGGCTGACCGCCTGATTGACTGTACCGAAAATAGCATCGGTCCCGAACCCGGGACGGAGTATGTGGTGAAACTGATTGCTCAGAGCACTGGCATGGAGGTCTGGTCGATAACCACCAGTGACGCCAGCATTCCGCTCCCCTACGTCTCCGGTGATGATGGGGCTGGCGTGCATACACTGACGCTGCAGAGCCACCGTGATGGACTGATGTCGCTTTATACGTTCCGGGTGGAACTGCCAGCAGGTCATTATAAGGCTTTCCCGATTAGCGTCACCATGTCCCTGACTATCATCGACGGCAGAGACTGGGCGGAAACAGCACCAGAGGATAGTGACACAGGAGCTATACCTGAGCTGTATGCCATCGCTGACGCATCGGGAGTAACAAACTGGTATCCGCCTGACCTCCTGGCCAGCGGCCTGTCAATTCCGGCAGACGATATCGACTATTCGCCAGGAACCTGGCCGACGTCGCCGTGGTCGTTCGGCACCCATTCGGTGCTGGCCATCGCGCAGTGGACTGAAACCAGCGGGCCACTGACCGTGCTGGCGCTGGAAGGTGATGCCTCAGCGCTGCTGCTGGATTCCGCAACCGGGGCAGCAGCGGCTATCGAATGGGACGCCGGTATTTATCTCGCCGAAATGGATGTCACTCTTTTCAAGACAGACGGTCCCGTTTTGAACGAGGGCATAATCTCCCTGAAACTGACTGAACGGAGTATCGGACCATGAGGGAAAACTATTATTATGGTCAGGGTAAGGTGTTCCTGGCTCCGAGAGATAATAAGCGTGCATTTCGTTGGGTCGGTGATGTTTCAACATTGAAAATAGCGTTTTCGTATGAGCAACAAATAACGAAAGCGTCACGGGGCGGACAGCTCTATCAGAATCAGAGAATCATTACCGGAGCCAGCGGTTCCGCCAGTTCAACCTGGCATAATTTCTCTGTTGAAAATCTGGCGTTGTTATTGGGTGCTCAACCAGTAGATGAACCGTTTTCATTTAATGAGCAGTTCGCCTTACCTGATGGGATTGTTAAAGGGGATATTATTGCGCTGCCACATACCACCGTTTATAACGTCAGTATTAATGGTCTGGAGCGTGATACTGATTATATTGTCGACCGTCAGTTTGGCAACATCGAGTTTCTTGTGACCCCTGAATCAACAGGACGGGTTGTTGTTTACGAACACCTTATTAACCGGTGGCTACCGTTTTTCTCTGCGAAACCACAGGAGTTATATTTACGTTTCCAGGGGTTAAATCTTGCAGATGCAGCACCTGTGCTGCTGGAACTATATCGGGTCTCCGTCGACCCTCTTGCAGTGCTTGAGTTAATTAATAGCGGGAATGATATCGCAGGCATGGATATGACCTCTTTAATCCTGCCTGATTTGAATCAGAAGGTTGAATCAAATTTAGGTTATTTCGGGCGTCTGCAGGTTGCTACCCCACAGCCCCAACAACCGCCACAAGCAGCGCTGACATATAACGGTCAGGCTAACTATGATGGTCAGCATCAATACCGAGGTAAGTAACATGTCAATTTTGCAGGAAAATCCTGAATGGGCTGATGGCATTTATCAGCTCACGGAAGAGACCCCCGTTCTCGGTAAGCAGGAGAATGTATCAGGTGATGGCCCGTCGAATATTCAGGCACAGCAGCTGGCTAACAGAACGTTATGGCTGAAAGAAGAAATTCAGTCCACATCTGACTATCGGGAGTATACCTTTTATACCTCCGAAACAGACCCGGATGGCACCATTGCCGGGCGTGCTGGTACGCCGCTCGGAAAAACATTTCGGGTGGCGATCCCTGATGCGGAAAATGTGATCATTGCATTCATCTATTACCGTAACGATGGCGATACCGCAACCTACCTCAACTCTGTACCCAATAATCGTTATATTGAAAATGTTATCGATTATATTGCTCAGGAAGTCAGGAAGAGGACGAACCTGATTTCCAGCAGCGGTTCAGATGCAATTCTGTCTCTTTGTGATGAATGGGGTTATGAAGCTGCGAGAGTCACAGAATCAAGTTTTGAGACGGTTACCCTGCAGCTTATCAGAACCTCTTCAGGCCCACTTTTTTTACTGGCTGATGAATACGGAAATGCCATTAAACTGTTATCAGAGAATGGTGCGCTGATTGCTGGTAATAACGAGTTTCGAACTTCAGAGCATTTGCTTTCATTTCAGGATGAGTATGGAAACGAAATTGTGCTTCTGGATAAACAAGGGCGTCAGTATATCGGCGAAAATATCATTTTTGATGCGCCTGAGTGGGCGCATGTTGTTCTGGATGAATCTGGATGGGTCATTTTTGGCTACAAAAATGATGGTACCTATGTCGGGCCAGATACCGGAGGGGGCAGCAACATAGAACCTGTTCCGTCTGTTATTGAAGCCGATGCTACAGCACACTGGCTCTTCGGATACGAAGGCACATCCTATCTCAGCCGTGTGGGTAATAAATCCGTCACACCTCAATCAGCACCGGAATTTAATCAGAATTATATTTCGCTGGCAGCCTGGAACGGTGCGTTAATCAGTGATATCCCTGAAAGCGGGGAGTTTACAGTCTGTACCGTCGTGAGAATACCTGAACAGTTATCTTTATCCGACTGTGTGGTGATTTACGGTACCCAGAATGGGTATTCCCTGCGGGATGATGATGATACATATACCGGCAATCAACTCTCATTATTCTCTGACAGAGAATCCCGGCGCTGGATTCGGTCAAAAATATCAGGATACCGTGGCACATCCCGACATTACCCAACGACCTATCCTCCGACGGGGCAGTGGCTGTTTATCGCGCACGTTGTAAAACTGACGGGCGACGGCGAACGATTCCAGGTGATTAGCGTGGGAGGGAACAATTATCAGAAACTCCGCGAGGCAGATTCGGATCGACTGATTTTATCAGGCAGGACGTTCGCAATTGGTAATGCCTATTGCGATGTTCCTATGTTTAAAACAAAAGGTCTGGATATTGCCGAGTGTATTTATTTTGACAGCGCTCTTTCTCAGCAAGATATCCAGCATGTTTATCAGAATTCACGCCAGCGCATGACTGAGCGTCGTATCAGTTTACTCTAACCGGAGAGCTATTTATGGGTACCGCGATTTTCACTAAAGGGGCTGATGTTTCAGCGTCATCAAATCATTATTTTGCGCCTGTTGAAACTCCACTCGTCTGGGGCAATTTTGAAACCGATGTGCTGCGTCAAAGTCGTCGCCTGACTAACTGGGGCTCATTAGCGGGTACATTTACCTTGTCAGGTATCGCGCAGCTGGTTGCCAAAGGTATTGCCGCAGCTGCGGGGACAGACAGCCGAATCACGCTTGGAACGTTCACCCCTGACGCGTTCACGCTTGTAGCGTTGGTTGATGTTGGCGAAAACGCAGCTATTTTCCGCCATCGTAATATCCGAATCAGTACTGATGCCAGCAAGAAATTACAGCGTATCATGGATGCAGGCTCCAGTAATTCAGGCATTACAGCTCCGTCAACCGGTGCGTTTGTCGTATTTCTTAACGGGGATTCTACAGGACACGCCTATGGTTTACTGACGTCAACCAGTGTTCATAAATCCACATCGACTGCTGCTAATTCCAGCACGACTTCCACATTTGTTGGAGGAAACAATCAGTTTGGCGTGCCCGTTGCCTGGGCCGCATACGGTACGGTGTTTTATGACAGAAAGCTGAGTGATAATGAACTGATCCTGGTAGCAGAACGTCTTATCAATCGCGCCAGAACTCTGGGAGTGACTGTAAATGGCTGACCTCAGTATTTCTGTTATTTCAGACCAGGCGTCGGCCAGTAACCAGGCGGGATGGTGGCACCCCCTTGATAGTTTTCAAGGAAAGGAATACTACGCACTGAATAAAGAGTTCGGGTCTCCTGGTGAACACCATGTGGAGATCGTTAAGCGAACCAGTGACGGAACGTTAACTCGTGGATTATGTAAATTGTTTGATGGCACCATTGCCGTTTATGCCAATGATATTGGACATAACAATCCGTCGATCGCAGTGGACGGCGACGGTTACATCCACGTCCTGACTTCAATGCACGGTAATTTATTGCGCTATTTTTGCAGTGTTCTCCCACATGATGTGACTGATATGGCGGAAGCATCCTGGAGTTTCCCTGATGTTGACTGGGTTTACACCTATCCGACCATTACCCGCGGACCAGGTGGCGACGTGTATTGTATGATGCGTGCCGGAGTCCGTAGTTCAGTCGGGGCGAATAAGCAACTAGGGGTTATCTACCACTACGACGTGGCTGCAAAACAGTGGTCTCGTTTTGCTCCTGCAGCAGAGACAGTAAACCGAGCGGTGTACCCAGATGACTTATCCGCTCAGGCTGATGGCCTTCATATTATCTTCCAGTGGGCTCCATATCCGGCTTCGGCAGTCAGACATGTCGGGGAGTACGGAATCATCGGCAACGATGGCATCATGCGCACGGTTAATGGGCTACAGGTTCCTATGCCGGTTGCTCAGGGCCAGCTGGCATACAAGCCCCTTCAGGCAGGAGAAAACCCAGCATCCGGCACGGGTCTGACAATAGGGATACAGTCGGCAAAATTTGCGTTTGATGGCGATGCTCTGTCCCACATCGCTTACCGCTTCAGAACCGAAGATGATCCGAATGGCACATATTTCAGCAAGTTTCGGGTATTCGTCACTACGTGGAATGGATCTTCGTGGGTGGAAGAGGAAATAGCTTATGTTCCGCCTGAAGTGGGCGACACATCTGCAGCGCTGGCCGCGACGATCCAGGGCGGTAAACGACGGGTCTATTTTTCTGTGGAATATACAGCAGGTGGCAGTAAGGTGGCTGTGATAGTCCTTGCTGAAGATGCAGGGGCAGAATGGACATATTCTATTCTCGGAAACACTGCACCAACTTTGCTTCGCTTAGGGTCTGTGCAATTGGATGATGGTGATGTTCTTTACGTTTCATCTCCATATGCGGGTATGGTAAGTCGTTACTTCATTCCCGAAGATTATGTACCATCCAGCGTCTTCGTAAGTTTCAGTGAACTGCTGGGAACTTTGACTGGTGATTAAAGCCTCTTTATATCTGTAATTTACTTTCATATAGTAAAAATTCGATGCGCGGTAATTATCGCGCATTTTCTTTTGTATTTATCGCGCCCGGCATCATTCTGAGATGTGACTGTTTCTCCGTTGATAACGGTCATTCCATCACCTGTCATCACATAATTTCCACACTGAATTGCAGCCATTACTGGGGTTGAAGTCACCGAGAACAACGCCAAACAGAAAATTTTCATTAAAGCCCTCTTTCCCTCGCCGATGAGGAAACAAGATCCATCGCGCCACGCGCTTCACACATCATATCCATGTACCACGCCTGGCCCCTTGTGTCGCCAGTGTACATAATGCCACGCACAATATAAACGCCGTCAGTCGCAATACTGGCAGGCTGTGCGGTCGTTCCTTCAATGGTGATGTTTCCGTTGTTGTTCTGGTCAGTGATACGCCCTTGCGTCATGGCGATATCGTTATTCCCCAGCACGGTACGGAACACAGAAGCTTGATTCAGCTCGATCAGCCCATTGACGCGAATGTTAGGGTTAATCAGGCAACGAACGTTGACACCGCTACCGATGGTCTGCTGCGGCATGCCGATCAAACCGGTGGCGCTGTTCAGTTGAATAGCATCGTGAACCACTTCGTTTTTCGCCACCATCTCCCGCTTGCCATCAACAAACATCCAGTCAGCCTGGCACTGATCGGCTACGTTATCCATGAGGTGACGCGTCATGCCAAACAGAACCCGACCGCGCGGGAAGACCGTAGCCGGCATGGCTGGCGTATTCCCTTCCTTCGCTCCTTTGGCGTTGAAGTCCTTCATCAGCGCCGCATTGACGTCGGCAACCGTATACCCGGCCGCCAGTGTCTGGGCCGTAATAGAGGTGGCAAATGCGCGGTCAGAATCAGCAGCCTGGATAAGCACAAAGCTGTCGATGGGGTTGTCTTTTCCTGTGATGGTGTAGCGGATCTCGCCATCAAAGATAAGCCCATAATTTCGGCCGTCCATCTGCCCTATCTCATTAGGGTTAACCGTCCTTGCTACACCAACCTGACTTTCCGAAACATCGGCCGCTATCCCGTCGTAGCCGGCGATCACCCTGATGCGGGTAAATTCATCGCCGACGATACGGTTAACGGTATCCGCGGCGAGGTTATAAACCTTGAAGGTGCCTACGCGGGTTTCGCTACTGAGGTTAAACCAGTCAATGGTAAACGTGACTTTGAAACTACCGAAGTCGGTGACATTGCCTTTCGAGTCAACAAGCTGCAACTCGAAATGCCGCATCCAGTTTTGAGACATGATTACTCCGTTACCGCGTAAAGGTGGCTGTTAATTCCAAGGTCGCTTTCGGTGGGGTTGTCATTTGCCGGGTTATCACAGCCGACATATAGCGAAAACCCCAGGCCGAGATAGCGATACTGCGCCAGCAGGTCGGCGCCGGTGATTAGCGGCATACCCTTAATCAGGTCGGCGCCGGTGCTGTCCATAATATCCAGGCACCAGAACGCCGCCCGCCAGGTTATCGCCATCTGAAAACTCTGACCCGCCAGTGATATAGAAAACACCTGGTTTTCAGGTGAGAGCGGGATTTCTGATACGGCCATTTACCCTCCGGAAGCAAAGCCAGCCAGTCGACTCAAAAGTGATTCGTTTTTGGGCGTTGGCGTTTTTACCCCTGAGTTCTGAACCGCTGAGGTATCAGCCCCCAGTTTCATGTCGGCCTTTGCCGCTACCTGCGTTGTAGTCGTGCTGGTGACTATGACCTCGCGAAGTGTCAGCACTGCTGAAAGAACATTTTCTGACGTTCTGTCGGTAGTGACTTCCAGCGCACGGATCAGCATGTTGGTATACAGTCGCTTGCCAGTAACCACATCAAAGGGAACCCTGCTGCTTTGCAGGTCCAACAGCTCCTGATACGTTTCTTTCGGGCTAAGCCCTGCGCTCAACCCGATAGAGGTGGTGTCGAGGAAATCGAGCAGTGACCCACCGCCGGCAAAACCGACCTGCATAACCACTTCAGACGGCCGGCGGTAGGCATGATCAGAAATTGCAGCACCGACCTCTACAGGGTGTTCGGTAATTTCCAGCGTGTCATTGTGCTTTTCAGAAATGACGACACTGGGAACTATCAGCCCGATCCGCCGACTCTGCTGCTGAAATAGCGTTGAGAGAATATCCATCAGCCGGCCCCACTTTGGTTAACCCGCAATACCCTGGCGTTTGCTTCAAGTTGACGCCGCCCGACTTCCTGGCCGACCTCCTGAGCGTTTGCGCCATAGATGTTATAGGTGTTCTGCTGTTGAACTTGCGCACCAGCAGCCTGATGAGCCAGTGGGCTATTCCAGTTCGAATAGCCCTCCTTGCGGGCCATAGACTGCATCAGAGCCCCCATCGTATTCGGGTCGGACAGGTTAAGCGCTGCCGTAGGCGATACCCCCATCCACCCGGCGACCTGTCGGGCATACTGCTGCGGGTCGTTATTGTCGCCCGCGGGCGCCCAGGTGCTGACGATATCCATGATGGTTTGCAGGCGTCGGCCGGTAGTTTTACCGGTAAAGTAGCGCATCAGCTGGTTTTTCATTGCCGCCCAGCCTTCGAGCGCAGATCCAAAGTTACGGAACCCTCCGCCGCCTACAGGTCGAATATTCCCCGGATTGTTGTTCCGATCGGCAAGAGTTTTCTGGTTATGCTCATACCAGCCGCCATCACTGAAGCGGGTTTTAACCTCTTCCCAGAAACCAAGGACCTTACCCCGAGCGTTAACGGCGCTACTGGTTACCCCAGGCAGAACATCAGGCTGATCGCTCCCCTGTTTCAGTAGCGCTTTACCGATGCTGGCGGCATCCGACCAGCGGCCGTCTTTGATGGCATTCAGCAGGTCGCCAATCAGGCTCAGCATTTTGCTGAATTCGCCCATCTGGGTAATAAAGTTGCTGAAGTCCCATTTCAGAGACCACGATTTAGGATCGATATTCAGCAGCTTCGCCAGCGCTATTCCCAGATCAGTGACCGTTTTCTTCAGGTCACCTACCAACTTCACTGCTGCATCAACTTCAGGCTTCCATTTCCCCCAGTCGATGAGGCTTTTACCGCCTTCCTTCCAGGTTTGGTAATCCTCCCAAAGCAACGCTATCGCGGCCGCAAGACCGAGAACCCACGTAATCGGCGACGCCAGCATTGCGCGGTTAAGCAGCCACCACGCGGCAGTCAGCGCACCCAGCAGCTCTATCAGCTCCTGCGACTGTTTATCGAGAGAATCCCACCAGCTGCTGATACTCTGGCCCAACTGAATAAGGCGGTAAATTACCCGCCCCACCATCTCGCCAGCCCAGAGAATACCCTTAACCGTCGCAGTGATTGCGCCTTCGATTTTCGGGAAGTTATCCAGAATCTGGCGACGCAGTCGATCCAGTGACCCGGTCAAGCCATCAGCCAGGCTGGAGCCGATTTTGTCCCTGGCCATGCCGGCCATTTCACCAAGGGACCGAAGCGAAGTCATAAATCGGTTCGATGCAGCAGCGGCCTGTTCGGGATTAAACCCGATGGCCTTTTTCATGGCGTTGTACTGCCCCATGTACTCGCCGATACCGCGACGCATAGCCATCAGGGTATTTTCATCAATACCCAGCATTTGCGCGTACTGGTTTGCACGGTAGTAAGGCATGCTGCTGAGGCGCTGGCCGACGCCGGTAAAGATCGTCGCCATGTCCCGCATATTGCCTTTAGCATCGCGGGTCTGCACACTCAGGCGGTTAAGGAAGCCTTCGGCGCCGGGATTATTACGCACGAACCGTGACAGGTTTTCCAGAGAGCCGCGGGCGGCGTCCACGCTGCCGCCTACCTGGCTAACTGCATACCCGATTTGCTTGATGCCCTCTACCGTCGCCCCGGTGCGCTGAGAGGCCCAATAAAGGTTATCGAGGCTGCTGGCGATTTTCGCGGTGAACGCGACAACAGAAAGCGCTGCCGCTTCGACCTTGACGCCCAGCTCAATCGCTTTCAGCGTCGTACCCGCCACTACAGCATCGAACTTTTTAGCACCGGCCTCGTCAACGTTAAACCCAAGCGAGATCAGAAAGTCCTTGAGCGTTTCAGCGTTCATTGTCCTCTCTCCATTTCGCTATGCGGTATTCGTTATCGGCTTTAAGGTCAAGCCAGTCATTCATGCGGGCAACATCGGCCAGGTCGACCGAGCCGTCTTTAAGTGCGGTGTATTTGATGTACCCGGCATCCACCGGGCGCATCAGGAAGCTTTCGCCTTCCGGCAGGGTTTCCAGCGTCAGACCGCTGGCGGGGTGGGCGTCTCGCTGACGGGGAGTTCTTTCAAAAAATTTCCCAGACTATCGGCGACCACCCGCGCCACCAGCTGCAGCATGGTAAACAGGTCCGTATCGTCGAACATCAGTACGCCCTGATCGAACACCTTCGCCCAGCCCTTTTCGTGCTGGCGGGAAACGACGCTCAGGCACGGATGAATCACCGCGTTAACGTCCTCGTCCGGCAGCGCTGCCAGCGTGTCAGCAATTTTCGGCAGTATGCTTTCCAGCACTGCACCAGAGTTACCCGCAGCGGCCTGAGCTTTCAGCGTGGAAAATTCGCTGACGAGCCCAGCCAGCACCGGCAGCAGCTTACGGCTGACCTTCAGTTGCTGGAATACGTCGAGTTTGGCGGTGCGATAATTAACGCCTTTGATTTCAAATTCCATCTGTTAAAACTCCCCCAGCAGCTGGTCAATCTTGCCGCAGTCAAAAACCCACGACACTGTGTTGCCAACCTTTGCGTTGGCGTGATCCGGCTGTTTCTGGAAGGCACATGAACGCGCTGTAGAGATGTCGCCAGAGACCTTGTTTCGCACAACGATGACGTTGTTACCCCAGGTGGCTGAAGACTGGCTCTGTGCGTTGTACATCAGAGACAGCTTTTTGTTGACCGGGGAGATCTTAAGCAGCGTTACCGTGATTGTGCCGCTCTTACCGGCGTGAAGGCTGTGCATCACTTCCCCGTCAGCGCCAACGGTCATGGTGTTTTTCGCCTCTGCCATGACTACGGTGATCCCCTCTTCGGAGTTCGCCGAGCCATAGCCCAGGTCGATACTACCGGTCGGGCCCGTCAGGGATGCAGAGACGTCAATAAAACTATAGGTTCCGCTCATGGTCGCTCCTTATCGCACCACGTTAATCTGCACGTCGGCATAGTGAATCGCCCCTGCCAGTTTAATGGCCGCCTGAATCACCGGCGACTTACGCGCTTCCCTGTCAGATTGTGCCTGGTTGGCTACCGCGTCGGCGTGGACGTAGTAACCCTTGGTCAGCGTGTCACCGGATTCAATCTGGCCAATCGGGCCACCATTCCAGACGCCCGGAGCAATCAGGCCGTTATTCACCGCCTGATCCAGCGACGCTTCGACGTTGGTCATTAACCGGGTAACGCCGGCATCGGTCTGCGGAATTTTAGTGGTCGAGGTGTACAGCAGGTTAAAGAGATTGGTCTGAACGTAGTTTTGCAGCCAGTCCAGCCCGTGGCGCTCGTCGAAGAAGTCACCGTTAGCCATTACACCCTGCTGGATAATCGCAGTGTCGTTGGCGTAGTAGACGTAGACGTTACCGTTAATGGCATCAATGGCGGCTGCCTGCGCGGTCGTCAGCGTCTCGTACGACACGCCAGGCTCGGTTTTGAACTTCAGGGTGATAGTGGTGTTGTTGCCTGTGAAATTGACCGTAAACGCACGACCAAAGGCCGAGATAGCGGCATATTTGCTGCTGGTACTGTACTGCCAGAACGTACGGGAGTAGCCCGCCGCCTTCAGCTTGTAGCCGATATTGTCGGTATTACCGGATACCAGTACATTCGCGTCATCAGTGGTAACCGCCAGAATACGGCTCAGACTGGAAGCCTCGATCGCCGCGGACACCGAAATCACATCCGCTTCAACCAGATCGGCGCTATCGGCAATCGCCAGGCCGTACCAGTTGGTGTATTGCAGTGAGGCATTAACCGCCTGCAGCAGGGTTTCTACCGTGCCGGTTTCACCCTCCGCCAGCGTTTTCGCCCAGCGGCCGATATAGACCAGAGTGGGTTTTGGTGACTGTGAAAAGAAGATGGTCGCCGCCTCGTACTCGGGAGAATCGAAACCAAAATCATCGCCGATATCCTCAATGGCTGAATACTGGCGAATACGCTCAGTGACCGGGATAACCGTAGAGGTACCCAGAATGAGGAGCGCACCGAAGTTACGCCCCGTTGCCGCTACCGGTGACATGATGACGTCAACGTTAACGACATTGGAAACAGGTAAGCCCTGTGCCATGTCTTAATCTCCAAAGAATTTCACTGGCGCGTCGACCAGCGATTTAATGCCGTACTGGCGGATGATTTTGCGGCGCAGGTCAACGCTGATATCGTAGCGGCGCACCCACTGGTTATTGATGAGTTCGGGCAGATTAAGAAGCCGCCCATGCTGCAGGAACGTCAGCCCGACGCGGTTCAGTTCGTCGTTGTTCTGAGCCACCAGCAGGCCATCACGAAAGCGCGTGGCCATCGCCAGACCTCGCGGGCCGTAAAAACAGAGGATCAAGCTGATGGTTTCATGCGACCACTGCTCGGTGTTCTCTTCGCCCTGCACGTACGCGGGGTTGAAGTCCTCCTGGATGCCGGTAATACCGAACGCGCACCAGGTGGTGCCGTTTTTGGGTATCTGTTTTTGCGGGTCGGTCCAGCGCGGGTAAACCAGCGTAGCATCCAATCCGGTCACGCCCCGTATCCAGCGACTGATTAGCCGCTCCAGATCTTCATCGTAGGGCGGCGAATCCCCGACTGGTGTCAGGTACCCCGCCGTTGTGCTGTTATTACTCAATTGGCGTTCCCCCATCGAATTCCATCAGCTCGCAATGCGCCTGAACGAAACCGGCACCGTATGCCGTGTACGGGTCGACAAAGGTCACGCGGTACTCTCTGCCCCTGTACGTCACAGTGTCAGCGTCTAACCCTGGCTGGCCCTGCGTCAGGCGGAATTGCGTAGCAATGAATATCGCCCCGTCGATGTTCTGTCCGGCGGCCATGCGCTTCGCTTCCAGAGAACGGTCGACAGTCACCACGCCAGAGAACGGGATATCCTGCGCGGTGTTAACCGGGAAGTTATCCTCATCAACCGTCTGCACCTGCCGGTGACATACCAGCGTCAGATCGACAAAATCCGGGTCTAACAGGACCTCAGTTACATCGAGTAACGGCATTATTTTTTCCTCACGACGTAGTTAATCGCCCGCAACAGGAAGCCATGCGCATAAAGCGGCTTGTCGCCAGGTAATCCCTGCGCTCGCCGGCGCTGGAGCGTTTTCTCCGAGAGAGGCGTGAGGCGGTCACCGTCACCGATAACCGCTTTTGCAGCGTCTCGGGCAATCTGGCCGGCGGCTTCAAGATGCTGCTCCGCCAGCCCGGATTGCCCCTCAAGCGCCGCCTGTGCAGCGAGTTTTAACCGGGCCGTAGTTTTATCCCGCGAATCCTCAATCCCCATGTCGAGAAAAGGCCTGGGCGGAAGCGTGACGGTTTCGCCGTCTATCTCCACCGTGGCGCCAGTTGATTGCAGGTAACCAATTTCTGCATTGTTCAGCGGCCCTTCTTCACGTTGCGCCTTATCCGCCGGAATACCCACCAGCACGTCAGTACCGGATAGCTGTTTCAACGCATCCAGAACACTGGCGTAATTGTCCTCGCGAACCGTTAGCCCCGATTTCATAACAACTGCCTGCCGCCGGCGCCGAACATCGACCACCACCAGAAAAACTCGCGGCCGTATCCGGTGTTGTTCCAGAACCCTGCATCAGGGTTGATAATCCCCGACACGTCGTAGCTGGCGCTGACTTTATCGACGGATTTAGACGTCAAAACACCACCGCCGGCGGAGTTGACCCCGCCACCGATAGCAGATGCCGCAATCGCCCGCCCGCGCAGTTCGGTATAGTGCGCGACGAAAAGCTCAGCCAGATAAACGAACTGATCGCCCAGCACGTCCTGATTGAGGATGACGTCGGCTTGCCCCAGATAGAAACTCACTGCGGGGTCAGGATAGCGGGTGGTGTCGGAGAACTCGGGGAAGTCGGTGCGGAATTTATCACTTGTTGGTAGAAGACTGTTTTTTGGCATTGCCAGCCTCCTGCTTTCCATCGTCAGTAACAGGATTTTCAGCTGCAGCCTTCAGATCAGCGATTTCCTTATCTTTATCGGCTATCTGGATTAATAACGCAGCGTTAGCGCTTTCCAGAGAGGCGACATAAACCTTCAGATCAGCGTTAGCCGCTTCAAGCTGTTCTGCTTCTGCGTCGTCGATCTGCTTTGCATAAGCTTCAAAAGCCCAGTGGGATTTAACACTATCCGGGAAGTCAGCGCCGCTATGGACGCCTTTGGTGATTTCAAACTTAGAACCATCCGCGAGGCTTAACGTTGCGGCAGCAGTTACGAGATACTTCATGTGATTACTCCGTTAGAGGGCGAGGCTTCCCTCGCCCACATTGGTTATCAGGATGCCGGAACGTCCAGGTAAGAGAGCGTATTGGAATACGGCACTTCAACCTGCCCCAGTTTTCCGTAGTACACGGTCAGTTGCTGCATGCTGCGGTACTCCAGCGGCGTGTTCAGCAGCGGCACCATCGGGAAGCGAATGTACTTTTCGTCCTGAGTGTATGCGACGATACGGTGAGAGCCACCAGCACCACGTTTTGACGCCCACTTGATGGAGACGATCTCCAGCGGTTCACCATTCTCCTGAAATGCGATGCTGTTGATTTTCACGTACTCCAGAACGGAGATGTTGCCAGCAGAGGAAACCTTTTTAATGGTCAGCAGACCAAAAAGCTCTGGCGCCAGGCCGATTTTTGCCGGGCATACCGCATAACCAGAACGCATCCACACGTCGGTCAGCAGCAGGTTAATATCCTGCAGGATGACGTCCGGATCGGTTGTAGCGGTCCATGCTGCGGCGGCAGCAAGCGGCGTGATATCTGGCAGGTTAAGCATGCCGGCCACGCCCAGACCAGAGTCACCGACATACACCTGCTCATCGGTATCCATGTTCCATTTTAGCTTCATCGCTTCGTACTTCTGGACATCGATAGGACGTCCCAGCTTCTGAGCGGATGCCAGCTCAAGAACGGTCCATGACACTTCCGTCGCCCACGGCGTCAGGTTGTTACGAGTAGGTTCAATGTTGAGCTCAGGGCCAGGCGTTGCCGTGCCCTTCTTACCCATCCAGTTTTTACCCATCGGGTTTGGGCCGCCAACGCTGGAGAAATCAGTGTTGGTGAAGGATGATACTTCGTCCGCAATGGAGATATCGCTACGCAGTGGCATATCACGGGTCCACTTAACGGACACCAGCGGCATGTTCAGCGTTTGATCCATGCGCTCCAGCTCACCGACTACAAAGGCGCCGGTAGAGTCGATAGTCGCTCTGTCAACTGTAAACATTCATTCTTCCTCAGATGTTAAATGCGATTTCGATACGACCGTCGGCTTCGCCTGGCCCCATTACCTCTGCATTCGTCAGCTGAGGTGTGTTCTCTGCAGTAGCGTCCGGCGTCAGTACAAAAGAACCGACAGGGCTTGCAGTTGTGCCCGCAGTCACGCGCACGTATACCGGATCACCTTTTTTCGCCGTAGCGGCATTGCCTGCAGTTGCTTTGACGCAGATATAACCGCGCTTGAGGTTGTCACCAACCTGGTTGGCGGTAACGCCGAGATAGGCCAGGTCTGGCGCCGACGTGATAGGGAATGGACGTACGAAAATCCCTTTCACTTTGTCGATGGTGTCGCCATCCACCAGGGGGACGAATTGATCGTTGACGTACTTACCCGGCAGGCCGTAGGTTGAAAATAAGTTGGTGTGGTCCAGAGTAACCGGCTCAATAGTCAGATCACGCGGACGCGTTACTGCACCGACAAACCCAAGGGGCATGCGGGTTAAATATGCATTTCCAGCCATGTTGAATTACCTTATTTGCGCTTGTTCCAGAAATCGGCGTTGATCTTGTTCAGCTCTGCCGGTGACATGTTTTTGGTGCTGTGGTTGCTGTCGGTTGTACGAACGCCGTTATTCAGCGGCAGCAGGTGGTTTTTAGCCTTGTTGATTTCGACAGCGGCCTTAAATACAGCGTCAACAGTGGACTTTGGCGCCTTGCTGAAGTCTTCCACGCCAAACGCTTTCAGGCTGTCACCGGTGCGCATAGCGTGACTCAATACCTGGCGCTTAAGACCTTTGTCGCCGTTCGGCTGGAAGCCAGGGCAGATGATTTCAGCGTCAGCGATGATATTGCGCTTGAACGCAGCGTCACCGGTCACCTTCTTATCTTCTTCCGCGTCTTCGTCGCCGGTCGGTGTGTCTTCCGGGTCGGAATCGGTTGTCTTGCCTTCCAGTGCGTCGATACGGGCGATCAGCGCCTGCGCCCACTCGGGCACGCCTTCGTCTCCGGTCTTCTCTTTCTCCGGTTCGTCTGGCGTTTCGTCTGTGGTAGTCCTGTTTTCGGTCGGCAGCGCAGTAGCCTGTGATGGCACGTTGATGTTGATCGTCGGTCCGGGGATTGAGCCCATGCCATCAGACGGCATGTCCGGTGCTTCGTCGATGAGCTTCGCTAAAGCGTCCTCATCTTTCGTCTTAATGGCCTTAGCCAAGTTTTTAAACCATGACATTATTGGCTTTTCCTTTCTTAACGTTGATGGGACAGAATCCCCGATTGCACAGCGGCCGCCAGCCCGCCCCCGGTCAATGCCGACGGCCAGGTGGTTACCCGTGATCTGGTATTGCTTCCCCTTACCCGGGGAGAGCTGTTTATATTTGGCGTCGTAGCCGCAGCTGACGTCGGTATAGCCAGCCTGAATGGCGTCGATAGCCTCCTGCCTCTTAACCAGCACATCCGCTATCAGCAGGTCTGATTTATTGCCAGTGCCGCGGCGAACATTCTGAATATGTCCGTGGGCCAGATCGGAGTAGTTGGAGGGGTTAACAAAGACGATTTCGCCATTCGCCCCTTCTGGATGCTCCAGCGTGACGGCGACGCCCTCAAAGCTCGCCATAGTCTCAGTGGAGAAAACCTCATCCTCCGTTCGCCAGACCGTCACCGTGCCGGTTAATGGGTCAGGCTCAAGGTCCACCTCTTCAGGCAGGTAAATCTGCGTGCCAGTTCGTGCGATGGGAACGTCTTTGCAAAGCAATGAGCCATCGGCCTGCAGGTATCGCGTCTCCCCCAGCCTGGCGGTAAAGTAATATTTCATGGTGCCTCGCTAGATAAGCGCGGGGTCAGAGTTGCGAATGAACTCACGGAGTAGCGCCTTAACCTGGCGGACGTTGCCGCGACCAGTGGCTTTTAACTCTGAGAGCTCGCCAACAGCGCGGTAACGTGCAGTGATGCCGCCCATCGATATTTCGATAACTCTGCGGTCGCCGGCTCGCTTTGATTCGATCTGGACCTTTTTCATTCTCACCTCTTCGGGCAACAAAAAAGGCCGCTCAGTGGCGACCTTCTGGACAGGGATAATTGTTCGAAATAGCGGGCTATTTAACATAATGGTTCTTACCCGCACCACCAAATGTCAGCACAAAGCGTTATTGTCGTCTCAGCACAATTCACACGCGTCGTGTACGC